>ERZ772827.335-NODE-335-length-26223-cov-4.348097_pt1 | contig 26223 bp, 23 predicted proteins | sample MGYA00580850_ERZ772827 | MGnify/ENA primary metagenome ERZ772827 (study PRJEB29015, sample SAMEA2737950) | human oral metagenome | biome: human oral; feature: human-associated habitat; material: dental | place: China | collected 2145 ... | reverse complement strand
CGACTTCAATAAAATATGGAATACCCTTGAATGTTTTTAGTTGTGCTAACTTTCTATTCTTGATACGTTTTAAATTCTTGTAATAATCATTATTTCCATGCAAAATATGGCTTAGATTACTTTGAACAAAGGGATCAGCATCTGTAAGTGAACCGTCATCGACTTTTTCAGCCTTCAACAACGCATCATAATTTGAATCACTAAAGCGCATACCATGTATTATACTGCCTTCATAAAATCCTTTTAGGGATATTATATTGTTAGTTGAGCATGTCCATCCTTTTCCTCTTTTTGTCCAAATGTTATCATAACCATTATAAGATATTGTTATTTTACTAAGAGAGGAATAGTCATGGGGTTGAAATCTATTAAACGCAGAGCTACGGATTAGTTTAGAAACCACTGTCATAATTGTACTTTTCCCAGTTCCATTGGCGCCAGTAATTGCATAAAGTCCCTTTTCGACAGGCAAACTTAATTCTAGAAAGTTTATATTTTTTACTCCCTCAATTTTTATTTTTAGGTTTTTGTTCATATATGTAAGTGTATTTGTTGCAAAATTACTAATTAAACGTTAAACCACGACATGTGTAACTAGTGTTTTTACAGATAAATCTAAAGATTTACGTCAGTTCGGGATTAGGATTTGCTTAGAGTAGTTCCAATGGCCTACTCTTTTCAATGCGCACGGGCAGGGCCTCGGGCTTATTCTTGTAGAAACAGTATGCAGCCAATGCCGCACAGAGACTCATGAGGAAATTATGTACGGAGCGATGGCGTGAATGGACAAGGTTGGCCTTGTTCTTCAACAATTCGTTGATGGATTCTATTATATTATATATCGCTTACGCAAAATCATCTTGTCCCACAAGGGCATAAGTTTGTTTTTTATGTTTGATTTGAGCCCATGACTGAGGTGGATGCCTTGGTTGAAAAGATTATAAAGCAGGATGGTTAAGTCGTTAGGTCGTTCGCTGGTCAACCCAAATCGCGTCTTTCATAGGTGTGTTAAGGTGTTAAATGTGTTTTGTTTGTTTTACAAAACGCATTTTTCTTTCCACCCCTTTTTAGAGCCAAAACACCGCTAAAAGCATGCTTTTAGCCGCTATTGGTGAGCTTACGCACACCGATCTCTTTCAAAAAATGATTGGCCGAACAGCATTTTGCATCACTTTACCCTTCCAGATTGTCGCCCAAGCGCAAAAAATATCGTCCGATTTTTCTGCATTTAGCACCAAAACGGTAGTGGTTAAAGCATCGTTTTGCCTTTTTTGCACGCTATTTTAGTCCGTCGAGAGGGTGTTTAAGCCCTTTTACGCACTGCATATTATTGCAATGGGCTTGCTGTTTGCTGCATTTTGCCTTGCGTTTTGGTGCATTTTACCTTGCGTTTTGGTGCATTTCGCATTGCGTTTTGGTGCTAAATGGAGTGTGTTTTGCCGCATTTTACCCTGCATTTTAGTGCATTTTGCCCCAAATTATGCTGCGAAAGGCACTTAATGGTGCGCAAATTGTATGTTTAAACAATGTTCAATGGTTATTAATCCACCTCTATACGCACCTTGTTTTGCCCTAAACAAGTTGGCGCAATACTCGCAAAAATGTGGGCGAGCAGAGGATTGGCTGGAAAAAATGCAGCCATAATGTTAAATTTCGTGCGCAAAATGTTACATTCCATTGTCGGTGCTTTCGTCAACATGGCATAGTTTGGCTGTGAGCAAACTTTACCCATGCAGTCCTTTAATGGGCAAAAATCGGTTTTTTGTCTCATCTTGCCCCAACAAATGGGGTAGGGTTTCAAGTTTATTGTAAGTTAGTCCACTCGTTAATAAGTCAACTAGCCAATCTGAAAAATAATGGTGGAAGTCTTAGGCTAGTTCATCTAGGACAACCAATAAGATTAGAAGGACTAGAATTACTGGAACGGCGCAATGTTATGATACTAAGCCATTATGTTATGATACTAGGCCATTGTTTTGCTAGATTGGTGGGATGGGCGAGGTGCAATGTGGCAAAAGAAGAGAGGGCCGATAATGCTATATCGACCCTCTTTGCATAGGTAAAGAAATCTGAAATAGCTATTTCAGGGCTTTAAAAAACGCTGCTCAGTGCCTTTTTGCAACACCAAGCATCGTTGTGTGCATCGTCTTACTGTTTACGTTTAAACAGATAAGCATCGTTTCCATATAGCAAATAACTCTTGTAAGTTTTGTTTTCAAAAACCTTTGACGAGAATCTGCCCAATACGAAGGCGGGATCCGTACCGAAATGTAAGAATGTTCCCTCCAATGAACTGACTTTGGCGGGTAGCTCTGCACTGTAACCGAACTGGCCAGAAATGGTGACGTTGGGGCTTACAGACAATTGTCCGTCCATCGGACCTACAATCGTGGCAACATAATCGTTGTCGTACATGCCCGCATATTGACCACCGGCAATAGACAGCGTGCCCTCCTTGGCCGAGAAAGTAACGGGGAATGCAAAGGGATTGGCCGTGAATGCGAGCATCAGCTTCTTGTCTTCCTTGTGCAATTTCACCGCGTAAACGTTTTTAACGGGCTTGCGGTTCTCGTCTGTTTCGGTAAGTTGCAGATAATACTCGCCTAGCACGTCGCGGTCCAGGTCTATCTGTGTAACGCTGACGGTGTCTTTGCCCATCGTGGTTTCAACTACAAATTGGCCCGTGCGCACGTGTCCTTCGTTGTTCTCGGTGGTGATGATGGTTACCACGTCATTTTGATAAGTTGTAGTTAACCAGCTGTCTAGCGATTTTATGCTGACATCGAACGTGCTTTTAACCTTATATGTAAGGGTGTCTGCGGCATCGCCCAAAACGAGCTGTTCGGGTAAGTCGATTTGCGTAACGGGACCTTGCTGGTCGATGGCAACGATGGTCGAGTCGCCGTCGGCCGATTTAATGATCACCGTGGTGTGCCTCGACTGCATTTCTTTGTTCACATCGGCCGTCACGGTTACAAGTTTCCCCTTTGCTTCTGCCTTAGCCCAGGGTGCTTGCGCATAGGCTTTCGTGGCATCTACGTTAACAAAGATGCTGTCTGTGCCGCCCAACGCGTCGAAAGATGTGTTTGCCGACACCACTTTCAGCGTGTGCTGACTTACCTCGTTGGTGATGTCGTCGTTGCCGCAGGCTGCCAATAGGCAGATAAGGGCACAGGCAATTATCGTGGTGAATTTAACTTTCTTCATTTCCATTTGTCCTTAGTCGTTATTAATCTTGGTCATACCCTTAATCATTAATATCTGGGCGCTGCCGTTTACCAATACGGTGGTCGACTCTCCCACTTTCTTCGAACCGTTATATTCGATGATAATCATCGAGTCGAGGTCGAGGTAGCCCGCAAGAGTGGATGTGAAGGTGAGGAAGACGCCTGGCTTGTTGAAGTCTTTGTTTACTACAAAGCCCAGAAATGCGTACCTGAATATCTGGCCCGTATCTCCGGCATCCCACGAGCACATCCAGTGTTCGTGCTTGTTTGGGTCGGTGTATATCTTCTCCGGGCTCCATGTTAGCGTTCCTGTTTTCTTGTCGTAGACGAACGTGAGCTTGAAGTCGGGCGACAAACCTTCTAGCCAATAGGTCTTTTCATCGCCTGCGGGAACCATCCTTACCTTTATCGATGCATTCTTGTATTCAAAGTTATACGTGCCCGCATAGTCGGCATATCGCATATAGTTGGTGGTAAACACCATGTCGCCAGTGCCTGTGTCGCTGCCCGTGAAGGCGAGTTTGTCGATGTCGTAAGCGAAGTGTTGCACCTGCTTTCCGCCAACCATTACAGGGGCTTGCAATTCGATGCCGTTCTCGGTGTAGCAGAAGGGTACGTAAACCACGCTGTCTTTGAAAGTGAACCTGGCACGTCTGGCCGAGGAGAGGTACAGCTTGGTGGTGTCGTTGCCTGCAATGTACTTATAGTTAAACTTAACATTGTCGGCCACATCTTTCATTTTCCCGATGTGGTCCTTCCAGTTTACGTTGTCGTTCAGTCGCGTCATCACCATCTTGTTGTGGAACTTCTTGCCCTCGATGAAGATGGAGTCGTTGGTTACGCGCTGAATGATAAACTCGTAGTCTTGTCCCTTTCCGTCGTCGTCTCTTAGTGAGGGGTTAGCCAGGCTGTGGAAAATCTCGTTGTACGTGTTGACGGTGAGCACGGGTCCCATGTCTTTCTTGATGTCGTAACTCGATGTTGAGGCTTTGTCGGCATCGGTCAGGTCGCTTGCCACGGTTACCTTTCCGTCTTTGAATTTCATCAGATATGTGTATCCTCCGCCAGAGTAGCGCGGCTCTGTCCAAAGGTTGAGCTTCCATCCGTTGGGTGCCGACTCCAACACTTGCTTGTAATTCTCCACGGCTTTGTCGAGCCTTTGTGCGGCAGGCTCGTCAAAAACCTCGTTATCGTCGTGCAGACACGCGGCGAGCAGCATTGTTGCCACAAGTGCCTGCATGCAAATCAATATCTTTTTCATAAGCTACGTTCCTTTTTTTTAGTTTAGTTGGTTCAAGTCCAGGTGGCCAATCTCCGATGCTCTGCGAAGCACAATGCTGCGCAATTGGTCGATATCCAGTTTCCACGAGTCTCTCATGTACGCCCTAATCAAGTCTAGTTTGGCTTGTATGTATGGCGCACCGGTAGTTCCTGCCGTGGTCATCATCTTTTCCCAGTCGGCCGGCGAAGTGGTTACATATACCGATAGCATCTCAGCAAAGTCTTCAATGGGTTCGCTCATGGCGTAAGGCGTTACGAAACCCTTTTTGTTTGCTGCCGCTTTGCGTATGAGATACCAGTCGCCGCTTACGTAATTTCCCTCGGATATGTGTTGGAAATTCTCATCGTAGGGTATCTTCTGGTTCAAGATGTGCGTAAACTCGTGGTGCATGGTGTGGAAGTAGTACTCGTTGACGGTGGCATAATCGGTGAGCATCTTGTCGGTTAGGTTGTTCACCATGTAGAGTGTTATCACCAATCCGCCTTCGGCCGTTCCGAGAATCATCGTTCCTTGTCCGCTGTTGTATGCGGGCGAGCCAATCAGGTGGATAATTCGGGGCACGTTGGCCTTTACAAAGTTTGGCCCCACACATTCTGCATAGGCATCGAACCAGAGGTATTTGGCGATGATGGCCAGCTTGGCCGACTTGGCCGAATCGGCCGGAACGAGATGATATTTCATGTCGCTATATATGTCCTCCATCTTGTATTTCACGTCGATGTTGTAGGGATAGGTATAGTTAGCGAGCAACCACTTGTCGAAATTGTCGCGATGTACGGTTTTTCCCCCAAAGATGCTGTCGCTCGATGGATTGTCTTCCGAGCAAGAATTGAAGCCCAACGACAATATTGCCGCCAAGGCAAATAAGCAAATCTTCTTCATATTCTACGCGTTTTTGTTTTACTTGTTTCTGGGATTTGCCGTAAGTCCGGCTGTTATAACGTCTTGTGGCAGCTGTATTGCGCGGCGTAGGTCGTTTACGGTAAGCGAGTCTTTAACGTCTGTTACGCTGCTGCTTGCGTTCAGCGTGCGGCGGTAAATAACTATTCCGTAGCGTTTAACGTCTTGCAGTCGCCAGCCTTCGCCCAGGGTCATGATGCGCCTAAGGTGCAAGATGGCGTGCAGCAGGGGTTCTTGCGTGGTGGGCTCGATGCTGAAAGCGGTGTTGAATTTTTTCTTTGGTGTTGGTGCAGTTGGCGTGTAATAGCCTATTCCGTTGTAGAAATTCTTGATGCCTTCCAGCGTAACGCTCAATGCGCCGCTCGAGTAGGCCTTCACTTCGGTGTTCAAATCCGCTACCGCTGCATCGTAGTTGCCCAGCATGGCGTTGGCTTCGGCGCGCACAAGCAGGGTGAGGTCGGTTGTAAGCACAGCGTAGGCCGAGTGCGCATACCCTATTCCTGCCTGCACATCGGTGTATTCGAAGGCGTAAGGAACCTTGTTGATGAAGTACTTAGACAGGCTGTTGTTGCTCCAGACGGTGTAGCCGAAATTGCTGCTGCGCCCCCACGGACCTTGCGATTGCAGGTCTTCTTTTTCTGAAATGAGCTGTCCGTGCGCATACTTGTTGCCCATGCGGTAAGGGCCTAGGAGGGCACCTGCCTGCGAATGAACCGTCTGTAACAACAGGTTGGCCTGGCTGGATACGCTCACATAGGCATTCGGAGCTATCTGTCCGTTCACCGAAAGTGCGTTGAACGCCTTCCAATCGCGTAATTTCGAAGAGGCGTCTGCGCCCAATACGCGTGTGGCATAGGCCACGGCCTTGGCGTACTTTTGGTAATATAGGTTGAAAAGTGCCGCGAAGGCATAGGCTGCATTGCGGGTGAAGTGGTACTTGGGGCGCGCATAGTTGTCGGTTACCAGTGGCAGTCCCTCTTCAATGTCGCGGTTTATCTGCTCGTAAAAGGCTGCCAGTGTGCCGCGTTCGTACTTGGTTCCAACCGTTGTTTCGGGGCGTGTGGGGTAGGGCAGTCCCAGGTTTTTGCTGGCCGTCGTTGGGTCGTAGGCCATGCAAAACGTGTTGGCAAGGGTCAGTGCAGCGTATGCGCGGCACAGCAATGCTTCGCCTTTCGAGGGCATCAGTTCGCTGTTGTTGCCCTGCTGTTCTATCGTTTGGAGGGCCGTGTTGGCCGTAGACATGGCCATGTACAGGCTGTTCCAGAGTTCTTGCGGCGATTCAGACTCTTGTGTCTCGGTGATGTCGCTCCACGAGTAGGCTTGGTCGTAAAATCGGCCGTCGCTTCCCCAGCCCGTTACGTCGAACTCGTCGGCATTGTCCGAATACAGTTCTGCCAGATAGGCAGGGTTGTGGTCGGGGTAGGCCGAAACGAGGTATTTTTGTATTTTCTCTTTATTGTTCAGCTCCATGCGGTTGTCGGGCAGCTTGTCGAGAAACTTGTCGCACGAACTGATGCCCAACGTTGTTGCGGCCAACAACACAAATATGTAGATGTTTTGCTTATTCATAACTATTTCTTTTATTTGTTTATAAACCGAATTTGAGGGTCATTGTAAACTGGCGTGGTATGGGGGCAGCCACACCTCCTGCGTTAACAAACTCTGGGTCTTGGCCGTTCAACTTCTTGTCTGCATAGATGAGAAACAGGTTTGTGGCTTGGAGTTTCAGCGAGAGATTGGTGAAGGGCGTCGACCTAAGCATTGCTTTGGGGAAATCGTAGCCCAGCGAAATCTCTTTCATGCGTACGAAGTCGCCTTTTGCCGTGCGGTTGCTCGTATAGTTATAGGCGTTGTAGGCTATGCGGAGGTTTCTGTCCGAGGCAAAGCTGCGGTAGGGCAGTATGGTAGGAACCGAGGTTGTTTTTTCGTTGCCGGCTTGCATCCAGCGGTTCTTAAACTCCTTGGTCATCGAGGTGAGGTCGTTGTATTGTGCGCTGAAGATGCGGTCTAGGCGCACATAGCTGCCGAACGAGTAGGTAAGGAATACGTTCAGTCGCCAGTTCTTCCACTTGATTTCGTTGCCTAACGACCCCGTTATCGTGGGTTCCGTCGGTCCTTCGTAAATCAGGTAGCCGTTGCTGTTGCGGTTTTGGAAGTCGAGGTCGGTAGAGGTAAGCTCGCCTTTCTCGTTGAGATAGGTGGGTATGCCCTTATCGGTTAGCCCCTGGAAAGGCATCGAGAAGATGGCGCGATGCGGATAACCCTCCATCGTAAAGCCGCTGCTAGCCTCGCCGTTCACAAGGTCGATGGTTCGGGCTTGGCTCATCAGCGAGGTTACCTCTGTTGTTACGTGCGAAAATATCACGTTGGTGACCCATGTTAGGTTGCTGTTCTTGATGTTTGTTGTTTGCACCGAGAGCTCTTGGCCTTGCGACTTCATCGTTGCGGTGTTGGCATACCTAATCACTTGTCCGCCTACGCCCTGTGTGGCTATCGGACCGATGAGGTCGAAGTTGTTGCGCCAGAAGAAGTCGAACGTTATGTTGATGCGGTTGTTGAGGAAACCCAATTCCGAACCGATGTTGAATTCGTGTTTCTTCTCGTACGTTAGTTGGGAGTTTTCCAGCTCGCTGGTCATGATACCCGACTCCTTGTCGGTTCCCACAATCCTGTACGGCGTGTACGATTTGAGTATCTGGGTGGAATTGGTGTAGGTTGCCGGGCCAGGGTCGGCCGTAAGCGAGTAAGAGGCGCGCACCATGGCATGCGTCAGTGCGTTGTTGAACGTGTTTTTAAACCACGGCTCTTCACTGGCGTTCCAACTTCCCGACACGTTCCATGTGGGCAACCAACGTGCGCTTCGGCTCCGTCCAAGGCGGTTTGTGCCTTCGTAACGGTAAGTGCCCGTAAGGTTGTAGCGTTGCTTATACGAGTAGGTGCCCGTGGCAAAGAAGGCCGCCGTGCGGTTGTGGGTGTTGTTGAGCGAGTAGTAAACGGCGTTGTCGTCTATGTTCTTCTTAAAGAACTGGTAAACGTAGAAGGGTATTTCGCCCCCATCGTACTGCATGCCGACGCCGTTGAAGTACGTGCGCCTGCGGTCTACGTTAGAAACGTCGATGCCGCCCAGCACGTTCACGGCGTGCGCGTTGTCGAACGTGTGGTTGTAATTGGCCGTGGCGCGCACGTCCCAGCTCACCTTCTGCAAGTCGGTCTTTTGGTAGAAACCGCCGTTAGGCAGCACCGTTATCGGCAATGCGTAGGCGTTTGTGGGGTCTGTGTACAGGTAGTTGTTGGCGTCGCGTATCAGCGCGTTGTCCATAGCCCTGTAAGCTAGGGCTTGGTTGGCGTACTCGGTAATCTGGTGCTCTTGTGTAGAGGTGTCGTATTGCACGGCGCCGATGATGGCCAATCGCAAGTCGTCGATGGGCTTGTAGGCCAGCTCGGCTTGGAATTTCGTGTTCAGCACGTTCATGTCTATCTTGTTGTTCTCCAGCTCTTTCAAGATGTTGAAGGGTGCATAGTTGGCATGGTAGTACGTGTTGGGGTCGAGCGCGCGCGACGTGTTCAATGCGTACGAGTAGGGGTTGATGTCGAAATCGCGCTTCACTTGTCCGCTTATCACGTCCACATCCTGCCCCAGCGTGCCCGGTGCCTGCTGTTTGCGGTACGAAACCGAGGCCAGCAGCGTGAGCGAGAGATTGTCGAGCAGGTGATGGGTGGCGTTTACGTTGGCCGTGTAACGCCTCACGGCAGAAGTCTTGTACCAGCCTGGGTCGGCCATGAACGACATCGACACGTAATAGTTGGACTTGCCCGTGCCGCCGCTCAGACTTACCGAGTGGTTTTGCATGAGTGCGCTCGAGAATAGCTGCTTAAACCAGTTGGTGTTGCGCATTTCGGCACTGTACAAGTAGGCATCGCGGGCCTCTTGGGTGTTCTCCAAGAAGAATTGGCCCGTCTTGGGGTTGTAGGTGTTAATCAGTTCGTACATCTTTCCGTAAACGCCATAGTCGCTGCCGTTAAGCACGCTCGAGAGGTTGAGCCAGCCCTTGTTTTCCATTTCCCGGTAGATGCCCATCTGTTCTTGCGAGTTTAGGATGTTGAACTGGCTGTAAGAGGGCACCAAACGCGAGGTGAACTCGCCCGTATAATTAACGTGTGCCTGCCCCGAACGGCCTTTCTTGGTGGTGACGACGATAACGCCACTCATGGCACGCGCGCCGTATATGGACGTTGCCGAGCCGTCTTTCAGTATCTGAAAGCTCTCGATGTCGTCTGAGTTGAGGCCGGCAATGGCCGAAGAGATAAGCGTTTCGGCATCTCCCGACGACAGTGCATCGGCACTAATGTCGGTAATGTCTTCCTGTACAACGCCGTCAACAACCCACAATGGCTTTGAGTTTCCATAGATAGAGGTGGCTCCGCGCACGTGTATCTTAGGCGCTGTGCCGAACGTTCCCGACACGTTTTGCACGCTCACGCCGGCCGAACGGCCTTCCAACGAGCGGCTAATGTCTGCCATGCCGCTTATCAAGGCATCGTTGGCCTTAATCTTGTCGGCAGCACCGGTAAACATTCGGCGGTCCATGTTCGACACGCCCGTTACCACAACCTCGGTCAAAGTCTCGTTGTTTGGCGACAACGTGATTTTCATTGTTGGCTTGGGGCTAAGTGTTTGGGGGCGCATGCCGATGTAACTTGCAACAATTTTCTTGCCTTTGGGCACCGATAGGGTGAAGTTACCGTTTTGGTCTGTCACGGCACCTGTTTTAGAACCCTCCACAATGACGGACGCTCCAATGATGGGTTCGTTGTCTTCCGACGAGATAACTGTTCCGGAAACTTGTGTTTGCGCCGTCGCTATCCCTACGCTTATGAATAGCGCGACTAAAAACATCATTAGTCTTTTTTCCATAAATTCTCTCAATTAATTAATAATTCATACAACAAGTATATTTAGCAATCTTAATAGCTAATGAACTGGGGAGCAAACAATTGTTCTATTTCTTAATTTCGATGGTGGTGTTGCGTGTAATGTTTTTTTGCTTTTTTTAATCGTTATTTCTTGTTCAAATTGGGCTAAGTTGCCCTCAAAGTTATACGTACAATGGGGCGATAGCACGGCAATACTGGATGCTTTCGTGTTGGCAAAAGTAACAAATCATAATTTAAAATCCAAATTTAGCTACAAATTTATTTCAATTTTGGGCTATTTTGTTTGTTTATGTTATTTTTATGCTGTTTTTAGTTTGGATTTGTATTCGTGTTGCGCTTGTAGGTAGGCTGCGATGGCTGTTTGTTTGTGCATGGGTTCAACTGTGTTTTGAATGTAGTTTTATTTATTCTCTTTTACCACTTTTAAGGATCTGCCTTTGCTATTGCGCCAAGTGCCATGCCTATTTGTCGCTACGGGTGAGGCTTTGTGCAAATTGTTCGGTGGGTGTGATTGCGGCAAGGCGGGTAAAAAATGGCTGTAAAGTGCGATTGGTAAATCGTTAAGTCGTTCGTTGGGCAATTTAAACCCAAATCGGTCGTTAGAGCCTGTGCAGATTTTGTGTATTGTTGAGCAATATTGCCTGTCTTATTCTTGAAGGGGTAGCGGGCTACGTAGAGAGAATAAGACAGGCAATGTGCTCAACAAGCAAACGAAAGATGAACAGGAAGCGATGGAAAAAATAAAATAACTGATAAGCGTTCTAACGACCGATTGGGGTTAATATGCCATACTTAACACCCGGATTAAAATGTTAAGCGCACTCTTTTAATTTTACAAAACATATTCTTCTTGCCGCCCCATTCTAGCCCCAAAACACCGCTAAAAGTATGCTTTTTGCCGCTATTGGTGAGCTTACGCACCCCATTTTCTGTCAAGATATGATAGTCCGAGCGGCGTTTTGCATCACTTTACCCTTCTAGATTGTTGTCCAACCGCAAAATTTATCGTCCGATTTTTCTGCATTTAGCACTAAAACGGCAGTGGTTAAAGCATCGTTTTGCCTCTTTTTGCACGCTATTTTAGTCTGTCGAGGGGGTATTTAAGCCCTTTTTCGCACTGCATATTATTGCATTCGCCCTGCGTTTTGGTGCATTTTACCTTGCATTTTGGTGTATTTTGCATTGCGTTTTGGTACATTTTGCATTGCGTTTTGGTGCATTTTGCATTGCGTTTTGGTGCATTTTACCCTGCGTTTTGGTGCATTTTGCCCCATATTTTGCTGAAAATAGCGCGGTGTGGCGCACAGAATGTATATTTAAACAGAGGTAAGCGGATATTCATCCGCCTCTATACACACCTTGTTTTGCCCCAAACAAGTTGGCGCAATACTCGTAAAAATGTGGGCGAGCGGAGGGTTTGCTGGAAAAAATGCAGCCATAATGTTAAATTTCGTGCGCAAAACGTTACATTCTCTTGTCGGTGCTTTCGTCAACATCATATAACTTCGCAGTGAGCAAATCTTATCCGCGAACCCCTTTAACCTCAATCGGCCATTATACCGCAAATAAATTTTTTAGGCAGTTTTCATCCCTTCCTGTCCATCTTTCGTTTGCCTGTCGGCATCATGCCTGTCTCATTCTCTTTGACTAGCCCACAATGCCTTCAAGAATATCACTGGTAAGATGCCGACAAGCAGGCAGAGGCCTTACATGCTCTATTGGGCGATTGGGGTTGAATGCCGTGGCTACCCATAACTTCTTACCGCTACATCTTTTTCACGAAGACAACCAATACGCTTTCACGCACTTTTATTACCTTTGCCCCACAAGTATTCTCTTGTTTCCCCTGCCTATTATAAAAGGTAAAGGCTGCATAGCCTTAGATTTGTGGCGGGTGAGAACCACTTTTACTCTGCCTTGTTAAAAAAGCCTCTTGTGTCATATCACTAGATGTTTATCCCACTCGTTCGGTATTGTTATTATTTCATATCGTGTTAATAGCCAGTTGCACAATAAGCACCAACCAGCCTGCCTCTACGAGCCAGTATGTTGCACATAAACATTTGAAGGTAGATTCTATTATCCAATTTGCTTGTTGAAAACTGAAATAAGGAGATTGAAAGCGCTCAATTGCCTATCAGACTAGAAAACATTCATGCAAAGCGGTAGATCGCCATGCGGCAGTGTATTCTAGACCGATACGCGCAAACTGTTTCTGTTGGCGGGCAGTGCGTTCTTGATTTCCACACAGCAAACGGCGGATGGAAACGATACGAAGAGAAACTGACAGGTGGAGCTGTTGTTTTGTATAATGCCATCGGTTATGATGTTTTGCCGCGAGAAACGCTTACAAAGGTCTACACAGTAGCCATTGATGCCGAAGTTGTAGAAGGCCGAAATGCAAGTCGTCCATACCCTATATCATAAATGGCAAGCAATTTATGGCCAACTTGGCATTGAAGTTCCGATAATTTGTTTGCCTGCCATGCCCATATTAGACGTGTTTAGTTTAAGGCTTGTGCCGTTCCAAGACTAAGTCCCCAGGCTTCTTACTAGCCGTTCCTCTACCGCTTGCAATAATGCCCATACGCAGCTTTACACTGCAACACGCTCCTTGTGACGAAGGATGATACAGGAAATATGTGTCATTGACAGCCTGTTTTCAACTTGTAGGGCATACACTGAATACCCTACAACAGCTTACTTTTCAAGACAGAATCGAATTTTACTCCAGAAAAAGGGATTGGTCTTCAAATTTTATTGTAAATTTGTTCAGTACTTTGTATATGAAAGGTGTGTTTGTCTTGCTTTATTTTTTCGCAACACAAAGCTAATCAACGCCCCTCAATTTATAAGAGTAAAGACGGATTCGGTAAATAAAGCATACAATATGAAGGTGAAGGTTTTAGCAATGTTTTTCTTACTGCCTCTATTCTGTTCGGCACAAATCACTATGGATGATGATTGTTTTGATAGGAGTAACAGGATATTCGCAAAAGTAATACTCGAAGTTTTTGATACAAGCTTCGTCCATAAAATGGTGGATAATGGTCAACGTTTTCTCCTTGTGCTGAACGTTGATACTGCTGGGTATGTGCTAGGTGTGCGTAATGGGTATGTGCTAGGTGTGCGTAATGGTAGAGGCAACTTTCCCGAAACCCAAGTAAAGGAAATGACGGATAAGCTCAGAGAGTACTTCCAAACTAATATGGTACAGTTCCCCCTTTGCTATGTCCTTCAAGACATAGGACTATCGAGTGAGGACCAATTAAAGTTGGCACGTAAGATATTTAGCGAAAAGAAAGAGAGGCTATTCGGTGCAAATTTCCCAGGAGGCTTGTTTTTTCCTTATGAAGCTGACAAAAGGAAGGGCTTTGAGGGTTCAAAGTTCGACTATTTGTTGCAGAGAATAAGCGGGCAGAAAATTCCGATTAAAAAGAAAATAAGCAAGGATGCGACAAAGGGCGATTAGAATGATAACACGCAACATTACCTACATCGGATGCGACCTGCACCGCGACCACCTGGGCAACGTTCGCGAGGTGGTTTCGGAGAAGGGCGAGGTGAAGCAGGTAAATGCCTACTATCCTTTCGGCACACCCATCCATGCCCTTGGCACCAACGAAAGCCAACAACGCTACAAGTACAACGGTAAGGAGTTCGACGAGCTGCACGGCCTCAACACCTACGACTATGGCGCACGCCAATACGCCCCGCTGCTGCCTATGTGGGATAGGGTAGACCCATTGGCCGAGAAGTATTATGGTGTTTTTGGTCAAGTACGAAAGAGTCCCACGTTCATTAATTCTAAATAGAATGAATATGAAATGTAAGTTTAATGTTGTTCTCTTAATGCTGGCTTTTGCTGTTTTGAACTCATGTCAAAAAACAAGGGTCTACAAGATACCTAAAACGGATAGGGAATTAGCTATTTACTCTCCTGCATTTAGTCGGGAGGCTTATGTTGTTGTTAGAAGGCAAGGCGCGGCGCGAGAGAATAAATTCGATCTGAAAGTTCTGAAGTATGATGCAACTAGAGTTACGTTAATAATGTCTGATGTTGGTGACGATAACGACACTATTTATTATACTGATGATAGCGCGGTTTTAAGTGTAACGAATAAAGGCATGTTTAAGCAAATAAAAAAATACGATAATCGATTTTATGTTAGGAACATGAAGTCAGGCAGTTATTACATTTCAGCTGGATATGTTGAGGTTTGCATCCTTGATAATGCTGCTTATGTGGATTATAGAATAGGAAGGTCTCTCAAAAGCTTAGAGCCAATTTAGTTATATTTCTTGTAATAAGAATACTGATGTGAGCGTAGTACAAACGACATCCGCTATAACGCCAATGGCTCGCTCACGATGGACGGCACGCGCGACATCACCCCCATCGACTACGACCTGCACAACAATCCCCTGCGCATACAGTTTGCCAACGGCAACGTAACCAAATATGTCTATTCGGCCGCAGGCGAGAAGCTCCGCGCCATACATTATACAACAGAAACCTATACGTTAAATAGTCATGGGAGTGGAGGTTCTCTTGATAGACCAGCAAACTTTTCCATCGGCACAGATGTTATTACCCCAGAAACAGATTTCTCTAGTCTATGCGAGGGCCTTTGCGGACATTTCGTTTTTATAGGTGCATGTAACGTTGGGTCTATAAAAGGAAGATTTCCAAATTGCCAATATTCAGGTATTAAGATGAAATAAGAAAGGGAATGATTATGTCAAACAAGAATTTTACTAGACTATCCCCCACTTGTGCAAAGACTGTGGTTGTTGCACTAATAACACTATGGCGCACATCAGTGATGAACTTAATTGCTGCGGAGGGAAATTTTGTCAACCCCTGTGTTAAGGATGTAAAACAGGGAAAACTAGACAAACAAAACAAAGGAACGGCAAACCCATTTAAGGGCTACCAACGCTATCAAACTTTTAATGAGTTTAAGATGCGAGGAGAGGGTAAGCCACTCCGCAAGCCTTTCGTATACGTTAAGAGAACGGCGAACAGAATAGATGTTGTGCCATCAGCCGATCCAACCTCCCCTAAACACTACGTTAGAACGAAAGAGAATGTTTGGTATCAACATCTAGAATTGGAAATGTATAAGATTAATGGCCCTATTACAAAGAGCAGCCCAGACTGGCCAGCAAGAACATACGACAGGGTATTTTGTAATGATACAATATTGGAATATTGTTGTACTTACATAGAAGAAACCAGATTTAAAACTTTCTATATCAAGACGCCTAAATCTTGTGTGTTGATGGTACTTCTTCATGAGAAAGATTTCGTCGATGAAACGAATATCATTTCTGAAATACTAAAAATGAAAACGATGTTTGTCCACCATAAAGACATCTTGTTGAAGCAACGAGGGCAAGCGGGTTTTGATAAAAGACTCATTGAACATTATGACATTAAAGTGACACCTAAAAATTACATATATAAAGGTGTTGACAACAAGAAAGAGTATCTTTTCGAAAGAAACAGCTTGGGCTTTTATGGTATACAACCAGGAATAGAGAAGTATGACTGGATAAACTCTGTTGTCTATTGATACGGCTGCTTCCAAATACGACGCACTATCGAATGATTTGTGAAAGGAATAGAACATGAAATTTAAAACTAGAATTAAGCATCTATAAATAAAACATCAACTATATGAGAACAAAGATTGTTGCATTTCTCCTTTTGGCCAATCTGCCATGCCTTGGGCAAGTTGCTGTTGATCTTGATTGTATTTTTCGGAGTTATAGAGTCTTTGGGAGAGTGATGCTGGAAGTCTTCGGCTCGGATAAGATACAAAATATGATAGACTCTAAGCAGAGCATTGGCCTGTGGCTGAATGTAGACAGTTTAGGTTATGTAATAAGTGTTCAAAAGGGTAGGGGAAAAATGCCTGAACCGCAACTTGGCTTAATGGTGGATAGCCTTAGAGCATATTTTAAACGGCATGCGGTGCGGTTTCCAATTTGCTATGCGTTTGAGGATAATGGACTTACGTATGAGGAACAACTAAAAAACGCATTAGATGATTTCCTAGAATCTAAAAATAAATTCACCATGGTGTACTTTCCCGGAGAATTGTTGACTTCTTATGAATTTGATAAGTACCGTGGCTATAAGGGTTCAAAGTTCGATTATCTGTTGTTGAAACTAAACGAGCAGGAAATTCCGATTAAGAGGAAAATAAGTAAGGGTAAGACAAAGGGCGATTAGAATGATAACACGCGGTATCACCCACATCGACTACGACTTCCAGAATGATCCCTGCGCATGCTATCATCTACACACCACTGTCAGTCCTTACTCTTTACAGAAAATAGTATTAGACACATATAATAAATAGCACAATACAGTATGAAGACAAAAATTTTAGCAATGTTTTTCTTACTGCCTCTATTCTGTTCGGCACAAATCACTATGGATGATGATTGTTTTGATAGGAGTAACAGGATATTCGCAAAAGTAATACTCGAAGTTTTTGATACAAGCTTCGTCCATAAAATGGTGGATAATGGTCAACGTTTTCTCCTTGTGCTGAACGTTGATACTGCTGGGTATGTGCTAGGTGTGCGTAATGGGTATGTGCTAGGTGTGCGTAATGGTAGAGGCAACTTTCCCGAAACCCAAGTAAAGGAAATGACGGATAAGCTCAGAGAGTACTTCCAAACTAATATGGTACAGTTCCCCCTTTGCTATGTCCTTCAAGACATAGGACTATCGAGTGAGGACCAATTAAAGTTGGCACGTAAGATATTTAGCGAAAAGAAAGAGAGGCTATTCGGTGCAAATTTCCCAGGAGGCTTGTTTTTTCCTTATGAAGCTGACAAAAGGAAGGGCTTTGAGGGTTCAAAGTTCGACTATTTGTTGCTGAGAATAAGCCAGCAGAAGATACCGATTAAGAAAAAAATAAGTAAGGGTGCGACAAAGGGCGATTAGAATGATAACACGCAACATTACCTACATCGGCTGCGACCTGCACAACAACTCCCAGCGCATACATTTTGCCAACGGCAACGTAACGCAATACGCCTTTTTGTAGATATGATTAACCTATCAACAGAAAAGAATAGTATATATGAGTTTGCGGGGCATGCTGCCCCAAAAACAGATGCAGGAACTGATACGGGGAATGCAATTGATAATGAGAATAAGATACGGAAAGAATTGGGAAAACCATTAAGAAAAAGGAGCGAGAAACATGTTGAATAGTGTATATCTAATGCTAGTGGCCATGCTTTTGCCTGGTGTTTCTAGCAAGTACCAGCTTATGAGGGATTATACATGGACTTACCAGTATACCTTAATTATGAATGTAGACAAAAGACCAGTGAAGAAGTCTGAGAAAAGGCTGATAAGTACACAAATTTCGTGTGGAAACGGTGGATGTAGGAGAATAGCTTTTAAGGATTCAAGCATAGCTTTATCTTGGAAAGAAACTGGGCCTATAGATACATTGAAGTGGAGTATCAAGGGTGACACCTTGACGTTGTTCACACATTCTGAGCACATTGAGTTTATGCGGAAGAATACGTATGAGAAGTTTATAGTGCGAGTGAATAAGGAAAAACAAAAGGGGGATCTGGTGTCATTTGAATGCCCGAATATTTCATATCATTTTGCCTTAACGCCAACTGATGTACAGACACAAGGGAAATAGAAGAAGGCCTACACGGAGAAACCCGCCTAGTGGCCAACGAAATCGTTGCTCACACCCTGAAATAGAGGTTAAACCCTGTGCCTTCAAAAAAGGAGATTAAGCACCTACAAATGTAACATCAATGATATGAAAGCAAAAGTTATCGCATTTCTCCTTTCATTCTGTCTGCCATGCTTTGGACAAGTGGTGATTTTACTTGTTGTTACTTGCAAAGAAACGGATGGTAGCAAGGAGTATTACCCACAGTTACCCGTAACCTCCTATGCGCTTAAAACCAACGGAGACACGTTGAATGTTGTAGAAACGGATGCCAAAGGGGGGAATGGACGGGTGTGGAAACTGTATCTTAAAGGTGATGAATACTATATGGAGTGGCTTGGCGTGGAGATGCTGATGATGTCTACCCATCAATTAATCGATTCCTTATATACAAACTCGATGAAGTATCAGCAGTATCGCGTGTGTATAGAGCGTATTAACGACTCGCTTTTTGCCTGTTCGTTCTATCAAGACATACCCACAAGATGGCTTTTGCTTAGAATGTATTATGACAAGGACTATAAGCTTACTGCGATACAACGAGAAGAGGCTTTTGTTGATTATGAATGTGAGCGTTGAATTTAAAGTTTTGTTTCTGAAGAGTTTTACCATTGCAGCTATGCGTTCAAGCCGGTGTGTGTAGAAACGATTACGGCACAGGTAAATGCCATACAACGAATGATTTGAAAGTTTAACAACCGAGAAATATGGAAAGGAAAGGTTTAATAAAGCTATTGATGGCTATTGCCATGATTGTCGTTGTGCTTGTTTCTTTTATGAGATACATGGAAAAAGGTGATGAGCAGAAATTCCACTTTTCTTCTGGAATTAAATCATACACATTGAAAAGGCAAGGAGATACGTTGAAGGTTATAGAGAACAATGGCGAACAAGCACGAAACAGCGTGTTTGTTATGTATCGTAAAGGCAACGATTTCTATTCGGCTTTGCTCGGCCGCGAACGGCTGGTCCTGTCTAACCGATTAACGCTCGACACCATATATAAGGACTCTCTCGTGGCTGCGGAAGTAGCTCTTGCGGTAAAGCAAGAAAAAGATTCACTTCGTTCCTCTTTTATTTTTGTGTCGGGTGAATGCAATTTTCCTCGGATAAAGCTGTTTTTTGATAAAGAGTACAACATAAGGAAAATACAAAGCTACGAACTCCTTTTAAACTATGCGCCAGACTAGGACTTCATGCCGTTCAACTGGGTGGAATGCCTTGTTATTGTCTGGGCAACGTTCGCGAGGTGATTTCGGAGGCGGGCGAGGCGAAGCAGGTAAACGCCTACTATCCTTTCGGCACGCCCATCCATGCCCTTGGCACCAACGAATGTCGACAGTAGAGTGCCTGTATGAAGAAAACGTTTGAAGATGTAAAAGGTGATTATGAGAAAAATTATTAGCTTAAAACAGTGGGTGCTTTTCACTTTAAGCGCTCTGCCCTTGTTCGTTCTTATCTCTTGCAAGACGAGAACAGACAGCAAGATTTTTTATCCCTCTTGGGGAATAAAGTCGTACGTGGTAAAAATGAAGAAGGACACAATTGAGATAACAGAGAATAACTTTGATGAGAAATTCAGTTGTGTAATGACCTTTTATCGTAAGGGAGGTGATTACTTCACGAACCATGTTGGCCAAGAAGAACTTGTCATGTCTAATCACCAAGTTATTGATACGGCGTATGTATATCGAAAGAATTATCATGTCCGCAGGGTGCGTATTGAGCGGGTGAACGACACGCTCTTTTCTACTTCAATCTATACTAAGATTATTTTGGAAGGGCTTACATTAAGATTGTTGTACGATAAGAATTATAAAATAAAGAAGATACAAACGTACACCGTAGTAAAAAACTATTCCCCTCAATCTCCGTGAAAGGGAGAATGGGTTTATAAAGGCAATTTGCACTGAAGTAATGTTGTATTTGTGGGCATGGATGTGATGATAAAGCCACTTTGCTTGGTAAGAAATAGAGTGGTGAACCGATGTGTTATTAAATTAAATTCATGTAATGAGAATAAGAAGTTTTAAATTTGTATTGGCATCCGTTATCGCTGCTGTGGCCGTTCTCTTCTTCATCATCAGGAGTGTAGAGAAAGACGATGGCGTTACGTATTGTTCATCCACGGGTGTAAAGTCTTACACGTTGAAGACGTTGGGAGATACGCTTCAAATTATAGAGAACAATTTAGACAATACGCTTGGCTATTCGATGACCATGTATCGTAAAGGCAATGGTTATTATGCAAAGTTGCTTGGGAAGGAACGATTGGTTATGTCTTTGTCGGACACAGTGTGCAGGGCTAAACCTAACTCAGGGGACATCACTGTCCTGATACATCAAGAGACTGATACGACATTCTCTTCTATTATCACCAACATGCAATCAGGTAAGGCCCCCCGAATAATGTTGCGATATGATTGCAAATATCGTATTTTGACGATTGGAAAACTTATGCTCGACGAAAGCTTTATGCCCCAATAAAAGGCATAACCTGTTGTTGGTTTAGGCTAAAAACTCACAGCAGTTGCTTGTTAAGGGGTAAAGAAGAGAGTGGAAAGGATGCAAGGAGGCCGTTTGTCGTTACCACTGCCTGTCGTTTTGTGAGCAAGAGCTGTGCTTAACGGTGGCAAGAAATAAAGAATAGGAACTATGGATGAAAATTTAAACATATATACGAAATGCAAAATATATCGATATATAACGAGAAATTCTTAGGTAGAGTTTTTAATAGGAAAACGAGGAAGGGCGTAGTGCGGATTTCATACAACTTGGATTGGTTGCCGTTAAATCGTAAAATTGATTTTACTGTCAACAAGTTATGCAGCTATCGTTTTCACAAAGCACGGCTAACCTTGCATTTTTGGGAGTCAAATGAAGTGTTAGAGCAGATGCTCAAAGAATGTGCCGTAAACGACTATGAAATAACGCGAGAATACAAGGCTATGCGCATGAGGCCAGGTGTTGTTCATATTAATTTCGCTAATGAGTTTAATAAGACGTTTTTAAAAGTTCTCATAACCAAGCATTATGGCTTTGAAAATGCGCGCCCCGATACATTAAACGTAATGCCTTTTATTGCTATGGATGCAGACAAGGAGGTTATTGCAATTAAGTTGTATGATGATAGGGGATTTTATGAGTATGTTATCGAAAAGAAGTGAAAGGTTGGAAAGGTGAAAGACGGCAGTTTCTGGTGAATGGTTGGGGCAGGTTAAGTCTAGAATAACAAGAATGACAAAGCAAAATAGGATGCACCATACGGATTATTAAACCAGATGCTTCTTCACTCATTAACGTACCACCTTGCTAACCAAACCATATCCGCTTTTCAGCAAGAACTTAACTCCAATCGTTCATTAGACCGCTTATCAAAAAATCAAGTTGTTTCCATTGTCTCCTGTGCAGATTTCGTTTGCTTGTCGGTATCTTGCTTGTCTTATTCTCTTGACGTGGTACGCTACGCCTTCACGAATAAGACAGACAATGTGCTCAACAATCAAACAAAATCCGCACAGGCTCAATGACCGATTTTTGTTTAATACGTTAAATCCGTTTTGTTTAATTTACAAAACGCACCCTTCTTGCCGCCCCATTTTAGCCCAAAAACACCGCTAAAAGCATGCTTTTAGCCGCTATTGGTGACCTTGCTCGCCCCACTTCCTGTCAAAAAATGATGGTCCGAAGTGCGTTTTGCATCACTTTACCCTTCTAGATTGTCGACCAAGCGCAAAATTTATCGTCCGATTTTTCTGCATTTAGCACCAAAACGGCAGTGGTTAAAGCATCATTTTGCCCCTTTTTGCACGCTATTTCAGTCTGTTCAAGCACCTTTTAGGCTCTTTTGTACACTGCATATTATTGCATTCGCCTTGCGTTTTGCTGCATTTTGCCCTGCGTTTTGGTGCATTTTACCCTGCGTTTTGGTGCATTTTGCATTGCGTTTTGGTGCTAAATGGAGTGTGTTTTGCCGCATTTTACCCTGCGTTTTGGTGCATTTTACCCCATATTTTGCTGCAAAAGGCGTGGTGTGGCGCACAGAATGTATATTTAAACAGAGGTAAGCGGATATTCATCCGCCTCTATACGCACTTTGTTTTGCCCCAAACAAGTTGGCGCAATACTCGCAAAAATGTGGGCGAGCAGAGGATTGGCTGGAAATATTGCAGCCATAATGTTAAATTTCGTGCACAAAATGTTACATTCTTTGTCGGTGTTTTCGTCAACACAGCATAACTTCGCAGTGAGCAAACCTTGCCCGTGCCGCCCTTTAAAAAGCAAAATACGCCATAGGGAGTTTTGAAAATGGGCGTAACTCCATCCACAAAAGATGGATTTTGCTGGCCATGTTGCAGATTTTTGGTGCATTGTTTCGTTTTTTCTTGATTATAAAAGCTACCTTTGTGCGGAGTTCATCTGCTAATGGCAAATGGTTGTTTCTGCGCCAAACAATTGTTGCATCCTCTGTTTTGCCTGCCAACTGGGGGCATACAGAGTGGTGGGGTAATTATTAAGTGGGCACAACGGCTGGTTTAGGCATTCGTATATTATGATGAAACTCAAAAACATGTGTAACCAATTGCAGGCTGCTTGGTGCCTGCTTATTAACAAAATGGAAAAGTTATGGGAATGATTGCAAACTATCAGTACATCAATGATGAGCAACTAAATTGCTTGAAGAACTTCGACAGCGAAAGGAATGACGTGCTGGATGAGGTGGAGGAATGGAACGAAGAAAGCGAAATGCTGTTGGATATAGACAAAATGTGGGACGTACTGCATTTTGTGCTTACTGGTGTAAGCAGTTGCGACCCAATTGAGAACAACCCTTTAAGCGAGGCTGTGGTTGGTGTACGTTCGCTTGAAGGCATAGAAGAGTTTGTTGCCTATACGGAAAAGGAGAGGGTTGCCGATGTACTTGCGGCTTTGGAGGCTTTTGATATGGAGCAGGCAATGGCAACGTTCAGTATGGATGCGTGCAAAAAGGCTGAACTTTACCCCAACATTTGGGATTACGACGATGAAGAAGAGTTGGTGAAAGAAGAAATTAGCGATTACTTCCAAAACATGAAAGACTTTTATCGAGAAGTGTTGGAAGTAAATGGACATGTGATGGTTACGATTTACTAAATAATATCTCAACCACTATGGAAAAGAAGATGATAATTGGCGCAACTGAATTTACCTTCGACAAAAGTTGCGGTGAATATGTAGGGAAACTGCAAGTTTGGGGAAGAGAAACAGACGTTTATCTTGATACAGAACATGCAGAGGGGGATGACATCGACAAAATAGTTACTGAAAAAATAAATTGGATAGAGCGTAACAAAGAAAAGATTGTGGAGGTGTTTATGGAGGAAAACGACGATTATTTAGATGTTGTAAATGAGATGATAGTCTGTGGCGACTTTAAGGCTGATGGGCCAATATCGGCAGACGATTTTGTGAATGCGCTGTTTGTACACAATGTTACTATCTGGGTTAAGGGCGTGGACACGGACTTTGCCCTCGATTTAGATGCTGAGCCCGACTATTTGCTTGGACATTTGGCCTTTATGGAGATTGATAACCAGTATCATGTTGAGTTTGGCGGGCTTAACGGCTAATCTTTTTCTTGTAAGTTTGTTATTCTTCAAAATGTAAATACGCAATGCAATGGACGATTTAAGAACGCTTTGGGAGAAGTATAGCGACCTCGATGTGGAGTCTAAGTTTGCAAGCATATCGGATGATATATGGAAATTAGGCTCAATTGAAAAGATTAAGGACGAGGTAAGTGCCGAAACCTTTACTTTTCATGTGGCAGTAAATATGATAGGTAATTGGAAAGGCGATGGCTGGGATTTTATTTTTTATGAAGGAAGGGCGTTACTTCCCTATATTCCTGATACGTTGAGTAGGTTAGGATTAGGGGAAATAAAAGAGGCTTTTGAACAAACACTAGCCATATTCCCCGATTTTGCAAGCGATTGCGATGAAGGGGTTTATACGGATGTGGCGAACTTCTTGATTAATCCGCGATTTAAAGTTGCCGACGAAAGACTGAACGCAATCCCTAAGGAGGAACGGACGGCATTGAGCGAGGCATACCATAGAGGTGTTCAAAGGTTAGACGACCTTTCTGAAAAGCTGTGGGGTTACAGAGCAGAAGAAGATGGTTGGAAAAACGTTTTGGATTATCTAAATTCATTCGTATTAGGTGGTTCTTCATCGCAACAAGTGTAAAATGGTGCGGAGTTGAAACGGCATAAGTGGAAAGGGGTGAGTTATTTCGCATTGGATGATTAAGTTTTAAATGATGAAAATAAAGTATTTAGCCTTATTGTGTTTCTTCCTAGTATGCAACCTAATTCATGCTCAGAAAGATATTTACCATGTAGTCGGTGTACAAGAGATTAATTTTAAATCGAAGTATTTTGACTTTGACCGCAAGATATGGGTGAGACTTCCGTCTGATTACTACTTTACGGATGCACAAGATTATGATGTTGCTTATATCTTCGATGCGCAAGTTACTCCTTTTTTTGAGTTGGCTAGTGCATATCCTGTATTCTTAAACGAAGGTTGGTTTTCGAAAGGAACTATTGTTGTTGGTGTTTGTTCGCCACAAGACTTAGAATACAACCGTCGAGAAGATTTTTTGCCCGATGATAGTTTGACATGCAGTGCGTATAAAATCAGAAAAGGCTATTCTGACAAGCTGATGTGTTTCGTGAAAGACGAGCTGATGCCATATATCCGTTCGCATTATCGCACAACGGAGAGAAATCTTGCTATCGGTCACTCGTTAGGTGCATCGTTTTTGTTGCAATGTCTGTTAGATTACGACATCTTTAATGACTATTTTCTGTTTTCACCCAATCTTGCTTTTGGTAAAAACATGTTGGCGAATAAGTTTGTAAAGCATTCTTTCGATAGAACCGCTAGGCATTATCTCTTTTTTAGCGATGCAGCCGAAGAGAAAGTAAAGGGTTGGGAAGGTTGGCAGCCACCAAGAGATGAGGTCTATAGGTACATAGACTCGAAAACCTTACCCAACAACGTTGTGTGTAGGCACAAGTCGTACCCTGAATCAGAACATTTTGCAAGTTTTCCGTTGGCGTTGCAAGATGCTTACAAGGATTATTTCGCCTATCGTGAGACGAAAGACACCAAGCCAGAAGGAGAAGTCTATGCAAAGCATATAGAGGTGATTGTTGATAATCCTAAGTACGAAGTGTATATTTGTGGAAACCAAGCGTCGTTAGGCAATTGGGACGCCAAGAAGATTAAGATGACGCATGTAAATGATTCTGTTCGTGCGATTGATGTAAAAGTACAACTACCTGCCCAATTTAAGTTTACTCGTGGAAGTTGGGAAACAGAAGGGTTTCCTGCGAATGCGATGGGCGGTATTAATCTTCGTGTAGACAACAAAAGCAAGAAAGCGTACGTCTACAAAATATCAGATTGGGCTGATAAATAAGAACGAACATCGAATTTGGTCGATGATAAGGTTTACTTTGATGGGGTGGTATCGCTACTTGCACAGACTTTTGGTTGAATAGTCTGCGAACATCTGCCTTTGTACGGCGAAGTGTGTCCGTTGCGCCAGCTACTACGCAGTTGTTAGCGTAAAGGTTCCGTTGGACGTGCGACGAAAACAAACATTTCTAAGTCTTAAAAAAAACGACTTGGCTTTATGATTCCTTTAATGTTTTTCAAGTTTATGGCCTTTTAGTTGGCGATGTAAAATAAAGCTATTACCTTTGCAGTAACACAAATTGAACCATGCAAGACAAGGCTCTTGCCGTGCTCATACCAGTGAAACTTTTTTTATTATTAACTAATCCAAGTAACAGAATGACAAAAACATTTACACTTAAACGCGCAAGCCTAACGCTTGCAGCCTTATTGCTTTCGGTTGTTGCCTCGGCACAAACGGTGGTTTTCGACTTTAACAGCGAGAAATGGGTGAACGATGCCAATGGACGTACCATGGAATTGCCCGAAGGAGCAGAACTTGAAGAGGGTGGGGTGAAGATGGTTAACCACAAAAGACCTCTTATAAGGGTCACAAATGTGTTGAAAAATCAGCATCTCTTTGTTCCACGGGGTAACTCTTTCGACTTTATTGCCCCCGACGGGAAACAGATAACCAAGGTGGTGTTCG
>ERZ772827.334-NODE-334-length-26268-cov-3.316370_pt1 | contig 26268 bp, 27 predicted proteins | sample MGYA00580850_ERZ772827 | MGnify/ENA primary metagenome ERZ772827 (study PRJEB29015, sample SAMEA2737950) | human oral metagenome | biome: human oral; feature: human-associated habitat; material: dental | place: China | collected 2145 ... | reverse complement strand
ATTATATTACAAATGTAACATAATTTACAAAATCACAAGAATACAAATGTGAAATAAACAGAGGAAGACCCTATTTAGTTATGTGAAATAATAAATTATATAACTAATATGTAGACTTTTATAGTGTATGATATTGTAAATTAATCAAGATTAGAATTTTTTACAGGGTTTAGTAGAGAAGCAATAATACTTGTACATAATATAAGGATAATGGCTATTAACGAATGTAAAGTTTTAAATCCTATATGCTCCAAATAGGTATGGAAAAGCATTTTTAGTCCTATAAAAGTAAGTAATACTGCTAAACCTAGTTTGAGATATCTCAGTTTATCAACAAAACCTGCAAGTAAAAAGAACATAGACCTAAGCCCTATTATTGCAAATATATTAGAGAAAAATACAATATAAGGGTCTTTTGTAACAGAGAAAATAGCTGGAATACTGTCTACAGCAAATATCAAGTCTGTAAATTCTACGATTATAAGTACTAAAAACAAGGGAGTGATTTTAAAAATCCCATCAATTTTAGCCCAGAATTTCTGCTCAATAAAAGTGTGGTGTATATTAAAATATTTACTTGTAAACTTTACAACAGGGTGATTATGAATATCTATTTCTTCATTCTTATCTTTATCAAAAAACATTTTAATTCCAGAATAAATTAAGAATCCTCCAAAAATATAGAGTATCCAGTCAAATTTACTAATTAAGGTTGCCCCTAAGAATATGAAGATAAAACGCATTACAATCGCTCCTAAAATCCCCCAGAAAAGCACTCTGTGATAATTCTCTTTGGCTACATTAAAGGAGGTAAATATGAGCAGCATAACAAAAATATTATCCACAGAAAGAGCATATTCTACTATATAGCCTGTAAAAAATTCCACAGCAAGATTTTGATTATATATACTGATACTTTTATCTAAATTATCTGGAATAATCTGAATAGGGTGGTGATGCTTGTTTACGATATATTCTAATTTCTCAATGCTTGTAATATTATGAATGTAAAAGCCATAGTATCGTAAGAGAATATAAAATCCTGCTGCTAACGAAACTACAAAAACACTCATAAAAGCTGCCTGTTTTACAGATATAGATTTATTTTTTTTGCTTAGAACCCCTAAATCTAAAACCAATATAAAACCTACAAGAAGTAGGAAGCCTATTAAGAATATATTTTCGTGCGACATTTTTAAAATTTAAGCTACCAAAGATACAAAAACTAAATATTTCTCTGCGATTAACTTTTGTAAAACATAGATTAATTAGATTTTTTTGGAAAGTATGCCGTGTTTATCAAATTTATCACTATACAGTATATAGAGACTTGTATTTTATATAAAGCTAATGTTATTTATAGCTTTATATAAAAATTGTAATTAACTGATTTAATTTATTGTAGTGTTTGGTGTTGAATATAATTTAATTAACAAAAATATTAACAGACAAAATGTCACATATTGGCGTTTATGTTGTATTACAAATGTAAATAAGTTCTTTTTAAAGCTAAATAGATTATCTTTGAAAAGTTAATTAACATTGTTAAAATGATTTTTGAAGAAAATTATATACAATCGCCTAATTTTCCCTATCGTTATATTCGCCCAAATAAGTTGTTTCAATTTATACGGGAGAATCTCAGCAATTACGAAGAAATAGGGAGTTCACATTTAGAAAAACCTATTTATAAAGCGAGTTTTGGTACTGGAAAAATAAAAATAATTGCCTGGTCTCAGATGCACGGAAATGAGAGTAATGCTACCCTTGCTATGCTTGATTTATTGGAAACTTGGAAAAAACATCCTGTATTATTAGATGAAATCTTCCAAAAAGTACAGTTAGATTTTATTTTTATGCTCAATCCTGACGGCTCTGAGAGGTGGACAAGAAGAAATGCTATTGATATAGATGTGAATCGAGATTTTTTTAAAGAATCAAGTAAGGAGATCCGTGTTCTAAAAGAAACTGTATCAAGTTTGCATTATGACTATGCATTTAATCTCCACGAACAAAGGACAATATACAGTACGGATGGTATTCACCCTGCAACGATGTCTTTTTTATCGCCATCTGAGAATGAAGAGCGGGAGATTACCGAAACGAGGAAAAAAAGTATGGCTGTTATCAGCTATATTTCTAAGCAAATGGAGAGGATTATCCCCCACCATATCGCGAGGTATACAGATGAGTTTTACCCCACTTCCACAGGAGATAACTTTACTAAAATGGGAATCCCTACAATTTTATTTGAGGGTGGTCATTTTGAGCAAGATTATTTAAGACATCAAACCAGAAAGTATTATACCATAGCATTGTATTACGGCTTAAAAGCCATTTCAGAGCTCACAAATTCAACCGAAGACTGGGAGGATTATTTTAATTTGCCAGAAAATAAAGAAGACCATTTTGACATTATATATAGGAATGTAAAGCTCAATACGGATTATGATTGTGTACTGGATATTGCAGTACAGTACCAGGAGCAGATTTTGGAAGGAAATCAGGAGATTTCCTTTGTACCTATTGTAGTGGAAGTTGGTGATTGTAGCAGAAAGAAAGGTTGGGAAGAAATTGATTGTACTGATAAGTATTTTAAGAGTGAAAGCCTCTTCCCAAAGCTCGATTCTCCACAAAATTTTGATATAGTATAAGTTATCAGGATATTAAATTGATATTATGTTATTAGAAATAAAAAATCTTTCATTTTCCTATGAGGAAGATAAGCCCATCTTTAAAAATCTCAATCTCAGTTTTGATAAAGGGAGAATTATCGCACTGGCAGGTGAAAGTGGCTGTGGAAAATCCACACTTTTAAGTCTTATTTATGGGCTTTATGACTGGCAGGAGGGGGAGATTTTCCTTGAAGGGAAACCTCTTTGGGGACCTAAAGGAAACCTTGTTCCTGGTGAGCTGGAGATGAAATTTGTAGCGCAGGACTATGATTTAATGCCCTATGCAACCGTGGCAGATAATGTAGGTAAGTTCATTTCTAATATTGATTTAAACTACAAACGAGAGCGGGTAAATGAACTGTTAAGAGTAGTGGGTATGGAAGAGTTTACAAATGTGAAACCCAAATTTCTTAGTGGTGGGCAGCAGCAAAGAGTTGCTATTGCACGAGCGTTATCTGTTCCTCAAAAACTGATATTATTAGATGAACCATTTAGTAATCTCGATTATCCAAGAAAGGTAGAGCTTAGAGAAAATCTCTTTGAATATGCACAGAAAGAGGAAATTTCTATGCTTATCTCTACTCACGAAATTGAGGAAATAATGCCTTGGTTGGATGAAATCATTATACTGAAACAAGGCAAAATTGTACAGCACGATATTCCTGAAATTGTGTATCAACAGCCCGTAAATGAATATGTAGCTAAACTTTTTGGAGAGGTTAATATCTTTTCAGAGGAGGAGAGAAACAGGTTGGGTATTAGTAAAAATATGTATTATCCATCAGAATTGAGAGTGATAGAAAAGGGTGGTTGGGAAGCAGAGGTATTAGAGTCTCGTTTTTCTGGATCCTTTTATAGAAGTAAGTTATCACTAATTGGTAAAAAGCTCATTATTTATACCTCTCACGAGCTTGTGGGTAGTGTGAATATCTCTTTTTAATCTCCAAGAAATTCTTTATTATACGATAATTTTCAAATGTAAATAAATCTTAAAACTTATTATAAACACAAAATAGAAACTATGCAAAAATTTTTCATCAAAAGGATTTATGAGCAACCATCCGCAGAAGATGGATACAGAGTTTTAATCGATAGACTTTGGGCGCGTGGTATTACAAAAGAAGAAGCGCAGCTCGATGAATGGAATAAAGACTTGGCGCCTTCCAATGAACTTAGAAAGTGGTTTCACGAGGATAGTATCAATCGTTGGGAGGCTTTTGTACAAAAATATAATGCCGAGCTCAAAACCAATTCCTCTGCTGTAGAGGATTTCCTTACCCGAGTAAAAGACCAGCAAAAGGTTACCTTAGTCTTTGCAGCTAAAGATGAGCAGCACTCACAAGCCCCTATCTTACGAGATTATTTAAATCATATTTTATAGCTTAATCATAATAGCAGTAGCAAGGTGAGCGATTAGAGATTGTATCTTAGTGTATAGTGAATTTGTATAAAAACCTTACTTTATGCTATGAATAATCATCCCTCGAATAAGTAAATGCTCCTCAGATTATGGTGCGCCTCACTGGCTATGATGCGTGTGCACCATATACCACACCAAGTGTTCCCCATACGAGTGTCTAAGTGCATCACCTGCAAGGTGTGCTAGAAGCTAAGAGCTAAAAGCCAAAAGCTAATTGTGGTTGGGTAATAAGTTTTTCTTATTTTCGTTGTCCTAAAAAATAAAAAGATACAAGAGGATATGAATACTCATAAAATTTTTCTTTCTGTGGCGGTGCTTTCTTTTGTTTTGGGCGGTGCACAGCAGTCAAAATACTTCAGCGATAAGGAAAATTATCGATGGGGTTTAGCAGAGAATCTTTATCAAACGAAAATCTATAGCGCTTCGCAGTACGAGTATGCGAGGCAATATTTTTTTAGTTCGCATCTTTCGCACTCGCGGCAGGAGGCTTCGCAGTTTTTTGATGCGATTGTGGGCGTCATTCTCCAAAAAAATTATGCGGAGAAAGGCTTAGAGGCATTTATGAGGGACTATCCTCAGTCCGCCTATTTTGCAAAAGCAAGCCTTCCGCTGGCAGATTATTACCTCACGCAAAAAGATTTTGCTAAGGCATTAGAAACTTTGGAGAAGGTAGATGGGCATCAGCTTTCAAAGGAAGAAAATACGGACTACATCCTTAAAAAAGGCTATGCAAAATTTATGATGGGCGATACGAAAGGAGCAATCCGAGACCTAAAGCAAGCGCATCATCAGATTGATGAAGAGCACAGGGCAGAGGTAGCCTATATGCTCGGGCATTTGCACTATGCCGAGGGGGATAATAAGGAGGCTTTCCAATATTTTGATAGCATAAAAGAGGATGAGAAATATGTACAGCTCGTGCGACCCTACTATGTGCAGCTCTACTTTAATGAGAAGAATTATGATAAGGCAATAGCTGAAGGAAATGAACTGCTGGGCTATGATATTTCAGATGAATACAAAGCCGAAGTACACAAGATAATAGGGGAGAGCTACTTTATGAAAGGCGATTATGAGCAGGCGTATCCTCATTTGAGACTCTATCTCAATACTCAGCAGAGCCCTACGGAGAATGATTTGTATGAGATGGGCTTCGTTTGCTCCCAGCTTCAGAAGTATGAAGAGGCGGTTTCGTATTATAATCAGCTCATCCATTCGAGTTCTGCTATGGCACAAAACGCCTACTATCAGCTGGGGAATGCTTACCTGCAAACGGGAAGAAAGCAAGAGGCGCTTTCGGCATTTCGCTCGGCTTTTCAGATGGATTATGACCTCAAAGTACAGCAACTCGCCAATGAGCAATATGCAAAGCTCAGCTATGATATAGGGAACCCTTTTGAGTCTGCTCCTGCGGTGATACAAGGTTATATTCAGAAGTATCCTAAAAGCCCAAAGGTGGCAGAAATGAAGTCCCTACTCGTGAAGTCTTACCTCTATTCGGGGAACTATCGAGAGACTTTGGAGGCTATTGATAAGCTCCCGAACTCTACATCAGAAACCGATAAAATAGACCAAGAAGTATCGTTTTTACTCGGTACGGAAGAGTTTAATAAAGGCAATTTTGATGAAGCAGAGAAGTACTTCCTCCGTAGTTTGGAAACGCATCAGAATAAGGAAATAACCCCTCGAGCTACCTACTGGCTTGCACAGACCTATTATAATAAGGCGAATTATCCTTCTGCGATTGAGCGATATGAACGAATTTTGAAGGAAGACTTCCCAGAGAGGCACCAGTTGCCGTATGACCTTGCATATGCCTACTTCAAAGCGAAGAAATTTGATAAAGCGAAGCAATACTTTAAGGAATATCTCAAAAATCCTAAGCCTGAATTTAAATCCGATGCAGAGCTCAGGCTGGCAGATACTTTCTATGCCGATAATGAACTGAATGAAGCCATAGCCATCTACGATAAAACTGAGGCTTCTGAAGATTATACCCTTTTCCAAAAAGCAATGGCGCTGGGCTTTAAAGGTGATACACAAGCGAAAATCAATAGCTTGAAAACCCTCATCACTAAGCATCCAAACTCTGAATATACAGATGATGCCCTCTACGAGCTTGGGACGGCTTATGCTTCGCAGGATGATTTCACTCATTCTAATGAGTATTTCTCCCGAGTGATTAAAAGCAGTTCTGATAAGGATTTAATTGCAAATGCACAGATTTATAAGGCTCAAAATCTCATCTCACAAGGTCAGGACGAGAAGGCTTTAAATGAATTGAGAACCTTAGGGAGCCAATATAAAAACTCAGCTTATGCCAGCAAAATAGTACAGGCTGCGCGTCCTGTGTTTATAAAGAAAGGAGATGTAGCAGGTTATGAAACTTTTGCAAGCAGTCTAGGTGTGGGTGTAGAATCTTCAGATATAGATGAAATCAATCTCAGTACAGCAAGGAGCCTTTATGCTAAGAGGGATTATAAAAACGCCATCGTTTATTATGAGAAATACCTCTCTAAGAATCCTGCTGGTGAGGGACTTTATCAGGCGCAGTATGAGCTGGGAGAATCTCTGTATCAAACCAAGAATACTAATAAAGCCCTTGCTGTGCTTCATCAAGTGGCAGAGGTGCAAAACGATTATCAGGAAGATGCACAGACGAGGATAGCACAAATCTATCTCTCTCAAAACAAAACCAATGAAGCGAAACAATATCTGGAAGTGCTTAGCCAGTCCGCAAATACAAATATTAAAACCTTTGCCTCTGTGGAACTGATGAAGCTCTTTGCTACTCAGGGAGATTTTAAACAAGCTGAAAAATATGCTGATATTGTTATCTCTACCCCGAATAATTCTATCTCTACTCTGGAAATAGCAAAAGTCATTAAGGCTCGTTCTCTGATGAACAGCGGTAGAGATAAAGAGGCTCAAAAGGCTTATGCTTCATTAGAAAAGTCTTTAAATACTGAGGTGGCAGCAGAGGCGCTCTATGTAAAGGCTTTCTACCAAAATAAAGCAAAGGCATATAAGTCCTCAAACGAGACGGTCTTTAAACTGGCAAATAACTATTCCTCTGAAGAGTATTGGGGAGCGAAAGCACTACTTGTAATGGCAAGAAATTATATCGGTCTAAAAGATAAATATCAGGCGAGCTATACGGTAGATCAGCTGATAGAGAATTATACCGATTACCCAGATATTATATCCGAAGCAAAAGAGATAAAGAAATTGATTAAATAAGGTTTTTATAATATTTGTCATATTTTTTAAATCGGAAATTAATACATTTGCAACATTAAAATAGTTTTATAAATTATGAAAAAGTTAATGTGTTTAGCTCTTTTAGGATTCGGACTAAGTTTCGGATTTGCACAAGAGCAAGAAAAAGGAACTCAGGAAACTGAGAAAAAAGAATGTTGTAAAGCTGATGCAAAGAAAGATAAAGATTGTTGCAAGGCAGACAACGAAGGTAAGCAAGCAGACTGCTGCAAGAAAGATGCAAAAGGTAAGACAGCAGCTTGTTGCAAGACCAAAAACAAAAAAGAGAAAAAGGCTTGTTGCTCTACTAAGAAATAACAAGTACTTCCTTAACTTAAAATGTGGTAATAATAGAGTTGCCACATTTTTTATTCCGTATTATAATTAGAGATTAGATGGATTATAAGCAAATTTCTACCGAGATATACAACGATGTTCTCGCAGGGGAAAACTTGGGCAGCCTACCTTCATACATCCCCGAGCTGGCTTCGGTGAGCAAAGATAAATTTGGTGTATTTTTCTTCGGGTTGAAAGAAGAATCTTTCGGGATAGGAGACTATCAAGAGAAGTTCTCCATACAGAGTATTGCCAAAGTGCTATCAATGTCCCTCGCCTACAGAGAGCTGGGTGCAGATATTTGGAATAGGGTAAATGTAGAACCTTCGGGTACTTCTTTCAACTCATTGGTTCAGCTGGAAACAGATGCAGGAATCCCCAGAAATCCACTCATCAATGCAGGGGCTATTGTGGTATGCGATATCCTTCTTTCCCTGTTTAATGATGCTCCAGAGCGTTTTCTGAATTTCGTAAGGCATCTTGCTAATAACAGCAATATTGATTATTCTAAAAGAATTGCAGAGTCTGAAAAATCGGTAGGATACCGTAATTATGCCCTTTGCTACTATTTAAAATCGTTAGGAAATATCCATAATAGCCCTGAGGAGGTACTGGATTTTTACTTTAATCTCTGCTCCATAGAGATGACCTGCGAGGAGCTTGCCTACACTTTTTCCTTTTTGGCAAATGATGGAATTACCTTACACGATAATAAAACTGTGCTGAATAACAGCTTTGCCAAGCGGGTAAATGCTATAATGCAGACTTGTGGATTTTATGATGAGTCTGGAGAGTTTGCCTTTCGTGTAGGGCTACCTGGTAAGAGTGGTGTAGGCGGAGGGATTGCTGCCGTGATGCCTGACCATTACAGCATTGTGGTGTGGAGCCCCAGTCTTAATGCAAAAGGAAATTCCTATCGCGGGATGAAGTTTCTCGAAGACTTTACTACGAGAACCAAAATCTCTGTTTTTTAACTTTATAAAATGATGAATTAGAATGTTTAGAATTATATCTGGAAAATGGAAAGCTAAGAAAATCTCTGCTCCCAAGCATTTTGAAGTACGACCTACGACCGACTTTGCTAAAGAGGCTCTGTTTAGCATATTGGAGAATAAGTACGATTTTGAGTATTGTATGGTGTTGGATTTATTTGCGGGTATTGGTTCTATCTCGTTAGAGTTCGCTTCTCGCGACTGTCAGGACATTACCTCTGTAGAGCTCAATCCTAAGCATACTGCCTTTATCAATGCTACGGCGGCAGATTTAGAAATGTCTCTTCAAATGAATGTACAGCGCGCTGATGTCTATGATTGGTTGAAAAAAAATAAAGGCAGAAAGCAGTATGATATTATCTTTGCCGACCCACCTTTTGACTCTACAGATGAGAGTAAATACTATGAGCTTATCTCCCAAGTGCTGAGCAATAAATATCTGAAAGAAAATGCAGTATTTGTATTGGAGCACAACAGTAGACTGAAACTGGAGCACCCCAATATCTCCTCCACCCGAAAGTATGGGAATATTAGTTTTAGTTTTATACATTCTGGTGAGTAGGTAGTAGCTCCGTACAAAAAAATAATGAAAAAAAATAGATAAAATATCATGTTTCAAAAATAATTTCTATATTTGTCTCACTTTTAAAGGGAAATATGCAGAAAAATATAAGAAGTTATGGCTGGAACTATACATATGGAGTTCTATTTTCAGAGGATGAAATCCCTCCGAGCAGCTTCTTTTATTCCTAAAAATATAGAGATAGATATAAGAGATTTAGTGAGTACTTAGGCTTTCTTGCATATGCAAGTGAGCCTAATTGCTTTTTGCAGGGTAAGTATTAAGTTAAACCATTTAAATTATATTATTATGAAGTTTAAAATCATTAAAAAGGGAAAACCCGGAGTAGTGGGTGGCGGAGAAAAAAAGTATTACGCTTCCCCAGTGTATTCAGGTGAGTTAGATTTGGATGAGCTCACAGCAAGAATAGAGAAAATCTCTACAGTAAGTGGTGCTGATGTACGCGCAGTGCTTTACTCGATGGTAGATGTAATTTCTCTTGAAATTTCAGAGGGTAAAATCGTAAGAATGGGAGATTTAGGTTCTCTGCGACTGAGTTTTAGCAGCGAAGGTAAGAAAGAGGAAAAGGAAGTAAACGCATCTTGTATTAAAGCATTGAATTTCATCTTTACTGCAGGAGCAAGACTCAAAAAGTTGATGAACGATACAAAGTTTGAGAAGAAAATCTAACATTTTTAAAACATTCTTTGACCACAAAATAAACGCCCTTTAGAGGTGTTTATTTAAAGAAAAAGGCGGAACAGTTCCGTCTTTTTTTTATTGAAGAGCTTTCTCAATAGAAATCTATGAACTTTATTAAGAAAAATTTTTACTGTGTTAAGGCATTTTCTATATCTGGAAGTAGAAAAATCTATAATTGAATTCTTTTTATTTCGTACTGATGAAAATATAATTTCGTACTGATGAAAAAGAAATTTCATAGTGATGAAAATATAATTTCGTACTGATGAAATTCTCAGTATTTAGTATTGAGGGCTAATTTGCTTATTATGAGAGCCTCACCGGCTACGGTGTGTCTTACTGGTGATGGTGCTATAAGGGTGGTTGGCTTTGAATTAAAAATTCTATTTTTGCAGCTCAAAAAATAGATTATGTCAGCAGTAAAAATAGGAACAGTACAGATGTCTTGCGTAAAGGATAAGCAGGAAAACCTGAATAAAGCCATAGAAAAAGTGAGGGAAGCGGCAGCGAGAGGTGCTCAGATCGTATGCCTTCAAGAGTTATTTACTTCTTTATACTTCTGTGATGTGGAAGATTATGACAATTTTGACCTTGCGGAATCTATACCTGGACCTTCCACAGATGCACTTTCTGCAGTAGCAAAGGAGCTGGGGGTGGTAATTATCGCTTCGCTTTTTGAGAAAAGGGCTGAGGGGCTTTACCATAATACTACGGCTATCCTCGATGCAGATGGTTCATACCTTGGGAAATATCGCAAAATGCATATACCTGATGACCCTGCTTATTACGAGAAATTTTACTTTACACCAGGTGATATGGGTTATAAAGTCTTTAAAACTCAATTCGGTAGGGTAGGAGTACTTATCTGCTGGGACCAGTGGTATCCTGAGGCATCAAGGATTACAGCATTGATGGGAGCAGATATTCTTTTCTATCCTACGGCTATCGGTTGGGCTACGGATCAGGATGAAGAGACCAATAGAGACCAGTATAATGCGTGGCAGATTATTCAGCGTTCGCATTCGGTAGCGAATGGTTTGCCTGTAGTTTCCGTAAACCGAGTGGGTTATGAGCAGGATGGAGCAATGAAATTCTGGGGAGGAAGTTTTGTAACCAATGCACAAGGCAAGCTCCTTTATCTTGCTTCCCACGATGAGGAAGAGGTAGCTGTAACCGAAGTAGAACTCGGGCAAACCGATTATATGAGAAGGCATTGGCCATTCCTTAGAGACAGAAGAATAGATAGCTATCAACCTATTCTTAAAAGATTTATAGACGAAGATTAATCCCTACTCGATAAAGAAATGAATACTCAGGTAGATACTACAAAAACCCCGAAATCTCAAGGTTATTTCTTCCCTGCCGAATGGGAAGAGCACGAGGCAACTTGGCTCAGCTGGCCACATAAAGAGGAATCTTGGCCAGGTAAAATTGATACCATTTATCCCGCTTATTGTGAGTTTATAAAGGTGCTTTCCGAAAACGAATTCGTAAGAATAAATGTAGCCGATGAGGAGATGCATAAATCCGCAATGGATGCTATAATGCAGGCAGGAGCAAATTTGGAAAATATTGAAATCTATATACATCCGACCAATGATGCTTGGTGTAGGGACCACGGCCCTGCTTTTCTCATCAACAAAGAAACAGAGACTAAGGTGATTGTAGATTGGGACTATAATGCATGGGGAGGAAAGTATCCACCTTTTGATTTGGATGATGATATTCCTACCAAAGTAGGAGAGGAGCTAAACCTGCCTGTCTTCTATCCTAAGATTATAATGGAGGGAGGTTCAGTAGATTTCAATGGTAAGGGTACAGTGCTCACTTCTAAATCCTGCCTTTTAAATCCTAATAGAAATCCATATCTTAATCAGGAGCAGATAGAGCAATATCTAAAAGATTATTACGGGGTAGAGCAGGTTCTTTGGGTAGATGATGGTATTATAGGCGATGATACCGATGGGCATATAGATGATACCATACGATTTGTAAATGAGAATACAGTGCTTGCCGTAGTAGAGGATAATCCAGAGGATGAGAATTATGAAATACTTCAGCACAACCTCAGGCAGCTTAGAGAGATGCATTTATTAGATGGCACGCCGCTCAATATTATAGAACTTCCAATGCCCGACCCTGTTTATTGGGAAGAGCAGAGACTCCCAGCTTCTTATGCCAATTTCTATATTGCTAATAAAACCGTGATTGTGCCTACTTACAGATGCAATAAAGATGCTGTTGCATTAGAGATTATCCAGCAGTGCTTCCCAGATAGAAAGGTAGTGGGGATAGATTCCACCGAGATTATTTGGGGGCTTGGCAGTTTCCATTGCCTCAGCCAGCAGGAACCTTTGGTGTGATATTAAACCTTTAAATAGAGGAACCTTAATCATAAGAAGTCCCGATAGAGAAATGATTATTTAATTATCTTTGTCGGGCTTTTAATTTTTTATTAGAGAATGAAGAAAATTTTAGCGAAACTTATCCTTAAATTGATCGGCTGGAAAATTGTGCTGGATGGCGATGAAGATAGCCTTAATCGGTGTATATTAGTGGTAGCCCCTCATACCCACAACTCGGAATATATACTGGGAAACTTGGCGTATTGGGTACTCAGAAAGCCTCTTAAAATCATTATAAAAGATGCACATACTAAAGCGTGGTATGGCTTTGTGGTAAAAGCTCTTGGGGGGATAGGCATAGATAGAAGCCAGAGAAATGATCTGGTTAATTTTGTGGCTCGTGAATTTGAGAAGGAGGACTTTAGCCTCGTCATTACCCCAGAGGGTACGCGCAGCAGAGTAGAGAAATGGAGGAAAGGTTTCTACTATATGGCAATTACAGCAAAAGTGCCGATAGTTCTCGCTGTAGGCGATTTCAAAACCAAAACAATGCGATTGGGCTATAAAATCTCTTACGAAAGACTCATCCATATGAAATATGAAGAGGTGCTGAAGGAGATTTCTGATTATATAAAAAAGCACAATGTAGTAGCAAAAGTCCCTGAAAACTGGAACCCTGATATTCAATAATACAATATGGCGGTAATAACCCTTACTTCCGATTATGGTTTGGTAGATTACAGAGTGGCAGCTATAAAAGGTGCTATTGCCTCTTTGAACGAAGGCGTGAAAGTAATAGACATTACCCACGACATACAGGCATACGATCTGAAGCAAGCCGCCTATATCGTGAGAGATGCTTATAAGTACTTTCCCAAAGGCTCTGTACATATTATTTCGGTGGATAGCTTTTACAGAAAGGAAGTCAAAAGCCTCATCTATAAAGTAGATGGGCATTATTTCATATCGGCAGATAATGGCATTCTCAGCCTTGTATTTCCAGATATAAACCCAGAGGGCATTTATGAAATCACCTTTAATAACAGGTTTGATGATGTAGTGAATCTCCTCTCGGTAGATGTCTTTGCTCCCATCGCAGTACATCTGTGCAGTGGAGGGCTTCCAGAGGTTATCGGCAGGAGTTTCAGCAATCCGAAAGAGCTCAAACTTCCGATACCTACCTACAAAACTCAGGAGAAAATGATTATAGGTGAAGTTATTTATATAGATAATTTCGGGAATGTGGTTACCAATATATCCAAAGATTTGTTTATGCGAACCAAAGCAGGGTTTTCAGATTTCAAAATTAAATTCAGAACGCTTTCTCTATCTAAAATCTACAATTATTACACGGAGTTTATCACCAATTGGGAAGAGGAACAAGATGGTGTAGGTAAAGCTGTGGCGGTATTCAATAACAGAGAATTACTGGAAATCACCATTTATAAAGGGATGAAAACCAACGGTGCGCAGAGTCTTCTCGGGCTTAGCGTAGGCGAGCGGGTTTATATAGAATACTGCTGATGACAAAGCAAAACACCCTCATCTATGATAAGGGTGTTTGGTGTTAACTAAATAAATATATATGAAAAACTCTACTTTCCTAATATCCTTTTGGCACTATCAGATGCTGCAATCAGCCCTCCTGCCATCATAATAATATCTTTCAGTACGAGCCTGCCTGCCCCTGAAAGGTAAGGGAAGCCGTAGTTGGGTGTAGGCAGGTCTCCTCCAAGGTTGGGTACATAGACTTCTGGTGTAGTGATGAGGAAAGAAAGGGTAACGATTGCCATTCCGAAAGTGAGCAGTCCGCCCCAGAACCCTACCTTTGGAAACCATATCCCAAGCAATACCAGAATACCGATGCTACAAATCATTGTTCCCAATCCGTAAGAGAATACATAAGTACCGTTTTCTTTGTGCCATTCTATATTGGCTTTTACCATTTTCCCTTCTGGGTTTTTGTGCAGTGTATATTCAGGGACAGATTTTCCTTCGTCATTCACTGCCATTTTCCCTGTATTGTGATAGAAAAAGCTCATAAAAGGGCTATTCGTTACAAAGGGTACAATGCCATCTGCCTCGTATTGGAAGGCTTTAAGCCCACCGATCCAAGCCATTACTATAAATATTGCAACTCTGATAAAGTTGATGAAGTTCCTCTGTCCTGAGGCTACAAATTCTAAAAGATTTTTCATTGTATTGATAATTTTAATAAATGATGATGCAAAAATAATCCACTCTTCAGTCTTAAAGAATGGATAAAAAATGATATTACATAGACTATTTTGCCACTATGGAGATGCCTACATCTTCTCGAAACTTCTTTGGGGAGACACCTGTTTCTTTCTTAAAATACCTGCTGAAATAGAATTCATCGTCAAAGTGTAGCTCCATAGCGATTTCCTTAATCGGCTTATAGGTAAGGTGCAGAAGTTTCTTTGCTTCAAGAACGATGCGCTCTTGAATGAGTTTAGAAGGGGACTTCCCGAAGTGTTTTTTTATCTTTTTTGAAAAGGTGTTGATAGACAAACCGAATTTCTCTGCATAGAAGCCCACCTCTCGCGTTTGCAGGTAGTGCTCTTCTAATATATTCTGGAAGTTGGTAATATTTTCAAAACTAAAATGCTCATCCAATGTTTCCGACTGCTGAAGCTGTTGTTTTTCCTTGCTACTGAGTGCTAAAATCAATTGTAGATAGGTTTTTACAATTGAAATATCATAATGATTTTGGAGGTCTATAAGGTTTTTCATCTTCTCGCAAATGCTGTTGATTTCCTCAAAAACCTCTTTATTTACACTGATAAAAGGCTGCTGATAGATATTATTAAAGAGTATTCCATTGCAGGCTACCTCCTTTTTGTGATATTCTATGCAGTAGAAATCTCCGTGAAATTGCAGTGCAGTAATCTCTTTTGCTGTTGTTTCCTTCCATTTTATCACTTGGTAGGGGGTGAGGAAAATTAAATTCCTGCCACTGCATTTGTATTCTGTAAAGTCTATACTGAAACTCACCTCCCCCTGAAAGATGAAGATAAAATAATAGGGTGCATTCACTCCTTCGGAAAGCACTTCTATACTCGGTTTATTGATAATGATAGCGTTCATTTTTCAAGAATCTAAAATCTAAAATACGCTCTAATTCCCCCCCCTCCAATGAAGCTACAAATATATAAAATCATTAGTGAGCGGTAGGTAGTAAGCTTTTAGGCAGTAGTACAACTAATAAGCTCTTCTTTATGATAAAAAACGAATAATCTACTTATCATTAGCTCATAGTATGATATCATTTATTTATATTAATTGGTTGACAATTTATATTTTCTTGCAATTCACCTTTTTATTTTGTAATTTTTTTTATTCTAAAAGAAATAATTTCTGAGTTTCCTTATTCTCCATAGGCTATGGTATAAGTGCTCCCCACGCAAGTGGGCTTCTTTACGAAAAGAAAAACACGCTCCACCAAGCCAGTAGCGAACAGCCAAAAGCCAGTAGCTAATTAAGATTGAGTGTATATAGAAGGTTTATTCTCTAAAAGTAGAGGCGGTCTGAAAAAAATATTTATTTTTGGTCGTCTAAAAAACGATAAAGATGGATAATATTAGGATTATCGCCGAAACGGCAAGAGACTTCGCAGAGAAAAACATCAGACCGCATATAATGGAGTGGGATGAGGCTCAGACCTTTCCCGTAGAACTTTTTAAAGAGCTCGGGCAGATGGGCTTTATGGGCATTATAGTCCCAGAAGAGTACGGCGGTTCTGGCTTGGGATACAATGAATATGTGGCGATTGTAGATGAGATTTCTCAGGTAGACCCCTCTATTGGGCTGTCGGTCGCGGCACATAATTCCCTTTGTACAAACCATATTTTTGAATTTGGAAATGAGGAACAGAAAAGGAAGTGGCTCCCTCAGCTCGCGTCTGGTAAAAGCATAGGTGCGTGGGGGCTTACCGAGCATAATTCGGGTTCGGATTCTGGAAGTATGAATACCACAGCTGTAAGAGATGGGGAGGATTGGGTCATCAACGGGGCTAAAAACTTTATTACCCACGCCATCAGCGGTGATATAGCAGTTGTGATGACGCGAACGGGCGAAAAAGGCACGAGGAATAATGCCACTGCTTTCGTTTTGGAAAAAGGTATGCCCGGCTTTTCGTCTGGTAAAAAGGAAAACAAGCTCGGTATGCGTGCTTCCGAAACAGCTGAGCTTATATTTGATAATGTGCGAGTGCCAGATTCTCACAGGTTAGGAGCGGTAGGCGAAGGCTTTAAGCAGGCGATGAAAATCTTAGACGGTGGGCGTATTTCTATTGCTGCCCTCAGCTTAGGCATTGCGAAAGGAGCTTACAAAGCAGCCCTTAAATACTCCAAAGAGCGGGAGCAGTTTGGCCAGCCCATCAATAAATTTCAGGCGGTTAATTTTATGCTTGCGGATATGGCTACCGAAATCGATGCATCCGAATTGCTGATTTACCGCGCTGCCGAGATGAAAATGGCAAATAAAGTAATGACAAAAGAAGGAGCAATGGCTAAGTATTATGCTTCTGAAGCCTGTGTACGAATTGCCAATAATGCTGTACAAATCTTCGGTGGATACGGTTACAGCAAAGAGTTTCCAGTGGAGAAATTCTACAGAGATTCGAAGCTCTGTACCATTGGTGAAGGCACATCAGAAATCCAGAAATTAGTTATTGGAAGAGAAATTTCAAGGTAAATAAAAATACACGAGATGAGCGGACAATCCATTTTCACACCATTTAAGGAAGAAGAGCTCCTCCCAAAAGAAGAAAAGCTCGAGGTACTGAAAAAAGAAAGGAGATTCAGCATTGGAATCCCAAAAGAAACCTGTCTTAATGAGAGGCGCACCTGCATAACTCCAGATGCGGTACAGGTGCTCACCGCAGCGGGGCATAGCATCATTATAGAAGAAGGGGCGGGCAAAGGCTCATTCTTCACAGACCTGCAATATGCCGAAGCAGGTGCCAAAATTGTAAAAACCGCGAGGGAAGCCTTTCAGCAGAATTTAATTTTGAAAGTAAACCCTCCCACATTGGAGGAAATGGACTACCTAAAGCCTTGTTCCTATCTTGTTTCTGCCCTCCAAATCAATTTGAGAGATAAGGAATATTTCCAAAAACTCAGCGAAAAGAAAATAAATGCTATCGCTTTTGAATTTATACAGGATGAATACAAGCAGCTTGCTCTCGTTCGCCTCATTGGTGAGATTGCAGGCACGGCATCTATCCTCTACGCATCGGAATTATTGTCTTTATCTAATGGACTAATGCTCGGTGGTATTACGGGCGTTCGCCCTACCGAAGTAGTGGTTATAGGTGCGGGTATCGTAGGTGAGTTTGCTACCAAAGCCGCTATTGGGCTTGGTGCAAGCGTACGCGTATTTGATAACTCCCTCTCCAAGCTCAGAAGGCTTCATACCCTTGTTGATAGCCGTGTGCCCACCTCCATTATAGACCCGAAAGAGCTCGGTAAAGCCCTAAGACGGGCAGATGTGGTTATCGGAGCGCTCCCCCGCATTAATGCCTCTCCCGTTGTTACCGAAGAGATGGTTAAAAATATGAAAAAAGGAAGTGTAATTATAGATGTAGCCATAGATAATGGTAAGGTCTTCGAGACTTCCGAGCTTACGACTATGGCAGAGCAATATATCGTAAAACACGATGTAATCCACTGCGGACTGCCCAACTTAACATCCAGAATGCCGAGAACTACAACCAAAGCCATCTCGAATTTCTTCCTGAGCTATATACTCGCTTATGATGAAGAAGGCGGACTGGAAAATATGCTCGTAAAAAATAATGAAATGAAGCAATCGCTCTATATGTACAAAGGCAGGCATACAAAGAAAATCATCTGCGACCGCTTTGACCTCACTTATCACGATATCAACCTTCTTATTTTTTAATCTATAACTCAATGCGCAAACTTAAATTCTACATTGCGGGGTTTATCCCAGGTCTGTTGCTCGTATTTTTTATTCTCAATCAGAAAGGAGCAAGCTGTAGTGGTTATCTTCCCAACAGCCGTGTTATCGCAGAAACACTAAGCAAAAAAATGATTTACAGTCCCGAGTTTCAAACCAAAATGCAGCGTCTTGGGATAGATGAAGCTAAGGTAAAAGACAGCATTATCCCACTTGGAGAGATTGACTTTGATAAAAGCGATGCCCAGAAAGAGCCTTGTCCAGAGTACTTGATGCTCTCACCAAAGGAAAATCCTCAGTACATTATTAGATTTAAGAAGTGTAAAGATGAGGTCTTTTTCCAGACATTAGAAAAAGTAAATAAGAAATAGAAAGGTTGTATCGAGAGCCTTTCCTTTTTAAAGATATTGAATAATAATATTTTAATCACGATAAAAAGTAAAATAGAATGAAAATAGGAATCTTAGGAGGCGGACAGCTCGGAAGAATGCTGATACAAGAGGCATTGAAATACGATGATGAGTTCTTCGTTCTTGACCCAAGCGAGGACTGTCCCTGTGCGAACATCGCCCATCATACAATAGGCGACTTTAATGATTATAATGAGGTCTTCAACTTTGGAAAAGATAAAGATATAGTTACCATAGAGATAGAGCATATTAATGTATGCGCCCTCGAAGACCTTGAAAAGCAAGGCGTAAAGGTAATCCCCAGCCCAAGTATCATTAAAACCATACAGCAGAAAATTCTCCAGAAGGAATTTTATAAAAATAACGGTATCCCAAGCCCAGATTTCTCTGTCTTCTGGGAAGGCGAGAGAAATCTCTCTGCTCTGAAGCCTCCATTTGTACAAAAAATGAACACAGGAGGTTATGATGGCAAAGGGGTACAAGTAATTAAAAACACCGATGAGCTTCTGAACTTCTGGCAAGCACCTTCGGTAGTGGAAGATTTGGTGGATATAGACAAGGAACTCTCCATTATCCTCGCAAAAAACGAAAAAGGCGAGGTAAAAGCTTTCCCCATCACTGAAATGGTGGCAGACCCCGAGCTTAACCTGTTGGATTTTAACATTTGCCCTGCAGATATTAGCCAGGATACAGAAAAACAGATAGAAGAAATTGCAAAAACCTTTATCCAAAGCGTAGAAGGTGCAGGGCTTTTTGCTATAGAGCTCTTCCTTGATAAAAAAGGTAAGGTCTGGGTAAATGAAACCGCTCCTAGACTTCATAACTCTGGACATCAGAGCCAAGAAGGGAACTTTAATTCCCAATTTGAGCAGTTCTATCGTGTGATTAAGAACCTCCCACTCGCAGATACTGAGGCTAAAGGTTTTTCGGGGATGCTCAACCTCGTTGGTGAAGTGGGCTATTCTGGAAAAGTGAAATATAATGGGTTAGAAGAAATTCTGAAGCTCCCCAAAACCTATGTACACCTCTATGGAAAGACAGAAACCAAACCTGGAAGAAAAATGGGGCATATTAATGTACTTGCAGACTCCAGGGAAGAGCTTATGGAGCGTCTTATCCACATTAAATCTTTAGTAAAAGTAGTATCTGAATAAAAAATCATCAATTAAAAGCAATAAAAAATGAATTTAGCAGGAAAAAATGCATTAATAACAGGTGGAGGTAGAGGTCTCGGCAAAGCTGTAGCCCTTGCCCTTGCAAAAGAAGGAGTAAATATCGGTATCACTGGTAGAAATGAAGCTAATTTGAAACAAGTAGCTGAAGAAATCAGAGCTCTTGGTGTAAAATCAGAGTATATTAGTTTTGATGTAAGCAATAGTACTGAAGTGGAGAGAGGAATTTCTGCAATTGTAGATAAGCTGGGTGGGATTGATATACTTATTAACAATGCAGGCATAGGAGAGTTTGGAAGTTTTGAAGAAATGCCTTCTGATACTTGGAAACAAATTATAGAGACCAATCTCTTTGGTGTATATTATGTAACGAAAGCGGTTCTTCCTTTCTTAAAAGCAAAATCTGAAGGAGATATTGTAAATGTAGCTTCTACAGCAGGGCTAAAAGGAGGTGCTAATATGTCTGCCTACGGAGCATCCAAAGCTGCTGTTATCTCTCTTTCTCAATCGCTAATGGCAGAGCTTCGGAAGTTTAATATCAGGGTATTTACCCTTACGCCAAGTACTATAGCATCGGATATGAGTATTAATACAGGGCTTACGGATGGTAATCCAGAGAAAGTACTACAGCCAGAAGACTTCGCAGAATGGGTGAGAGATATCTTAAAAATGAACCGACGCGCAATGATTGCCAATGGTTCTATTTTCTCCACTAATCCATAAAATAAAAGAGGCTTTTGCCTCTTTTGTTTTTATTCTCTAAGTGCTTGCCTTGCAAAGGTTAGAATTTAAAAGTATTTTCAGGGAGAACTCTATTGATGTCTATTTTATTGAGGATAATCACATATTCGGTATTTTGTTTTGGGTTTGAGCCTTCGATTCTAAAGGCAAAACTCAGGGTACCAACTTTCTTATAATCGGAATAAATGATGGTCTCCTCCTTTTTTATTTCCCTTAGGAGCATATAAGTTTCAGCATCGAAAAAATAGAGGGTTTTATTTACATTTTTGATGAGCTCAACCTTGTGGCAGAGAGTATTCCCGAGTTTTTCCTTACCAAGATATTTTGCCGTAAAGCCTTTATTTTCCCAGTCTATAAAGTCGTTATCAAAATTTTCTGGTGTATAGTTTGGGTAGTCTTGGAGTTTGTTGGTTGCATAGTTCATTGCGTAGCCTTTCTTGCCATCAAACCCTTCAATAGGAGTTTCTTTTTTGTTAATAACGATACTCGTTTTGGTGAGATTAGGTCTTTGCTGATAGATTTTTATAGGGTATTCATCTTTAATACCAAGACTTACTTTTCCAGATAATATCACGGAATTGAGGAGCTTCCACTGGGTAAGTCCACCCGAGAGTTCTATATTTTTATCAATAATTTCCTTTGCCGTTTGTGCGTATAATAGGACAGATGAAATAGCAAGCAGGAAAGTAACAATAATATTCTTCATTAATAGAATTTTGGAGGTCCAAAAATAGTTTATTTTGATGAATTGATCATCGTTCTTGCCTTTTGAAGGTCTTCGGGAGTATCTATCCCTACACCGATGAAGTCGGTTTCAATCATTTTTATTTTCATTCCGTGCTCGAGGTACCGTATGGCTTCTATTTTTTCCCATTTTTCAAGAGGAGACATTTCCAAACTGCTAAATTTCAATAAGGCTTCTTTTCGGAAAGCATAAACCCCAATGTGCTTATAGTAGCTTACGGGTAATGATTTCTCTCTGTGATAAGGAATGGCTGAGCGGCTGAAATACATTGCAAAATCGTTTAAATCGGTAATGACTTTTACATTATTGGGGTTTTGTATTTCTTCATCTTCATTGATTTTTATCTTTAATGAAGCCAATGAAATCTCTTTTTTCAGGTCTTGGTAGAAGACTTCAATCAGTTTTTTTAGTGGTTCGGTTTTCAGGAAAGGCTCATCTCCCTGTACATTCACTACGATATCGCAATCTATATTCTGAATAGCCTCTGCTATGCGGTCGCTTCCTGTTTCGTGTTGCCCAGTCATCACCGCTTTACCACCGATATTTTTTATTTCATCAAATATCAATTGAGAATCTGTCGCTACAAATACATCATCAAAGAGTTTTGTATCTACCACATTCTGGTAAGTAGTTGTGATGACAGTTTTCTCACCCAGCATTTGCATTAGCTTCGCTGGGAAGCGGCTTGCCTCGTATCGAGCGGGGATTACGGCTATTATTTTCATTCTTTAATGATAAAATAAGTTGGAAAGAAAAAAAGGATAATAGATTTTCATTATCCTTTTTTATGAGCAAAATTTTTGATTTATAAGTTCATCGCGGGAGCTAAAAGGCTTTCCATTCTGGATTTTACCTGTGCTACGCTACCATTGTAATTATTAATCATCAATGAGAAGGCAAGCGTTTTTCCAGAATTTGTTTTGAGGTAGCCTGCTAAGGTTTTCACTCGGTTGAGCGTTCCTGTTTTTGCAAAGACCTGACCGTAACCAACACCAGCGAATGACCTTTTAAGCGTCCCTGATTGTCCTCCAATAGGTAACGACTCAAAGTAATCCTTAAAATAAGGCTCTTTCATCAGTTTCGTCAGGAATTTTACTTGAGAGATAGGCGTTACGGCATTGCTTCGTGAGAGTCCGCTGCCATCAAAGTAAGTTAAGCCTTCCATATCAAAACCATTATTTTGGAGGTGATTTCTTACGGCTTCTCTACCAGCTTCCAAAGTTTGATTTCCATATTTCTGGAAGCCACAAGTACGGAGAAGCGCCTCTGCAAGGGCATTATCACTCCTTTGGTTGGTATCATAGACTATATCTTTCAGCTGTGGAGATTTATAAGCTGTAATCAGATATCTTTTCTCTGGTTCTTTATCAATCATTTTTGGGCTTACTTTTCCCGTTACCCCAATCCCTGTTTTAACGAGTGTCGTCCTAAGATTATTTGCGAGATAAGCAGGGGCTTCTGCTATTTTTGAAGTTACGATATCACCATTAAACTCGCTACTAAAAGACATTTTCCCAGTAAAAGGAGATACATAGAAGTACCTTTTTTCACTGTTGTTAAACCAACTTTTACCTTTAGCTACGGATTGTTCTTTTTGCGGATCCACATCGGCAGTAGCACCAGCGGGAAGGTAATAATTCCCGTGCTCTATCCAAACGATTCCTTCGGGTAAAATATCTCTTTTATTGTCTTTGAATACTGCAGTTTGGATGATAATATCTCCATTAATTTTTCTTATTCCTTTTTCGGAGATTGCTCGCTTAAAATCACTAACCAATGCGTTGTATCTCAAAGCGCCTGCTTTACCTGTTCCGAGTGATGGGTCTCCACTTCCTACGATGTAGAGGTTACCGTTAAGCACTCCATTATCATCGATTTCACCGGAATATTCCAACTGGGTAGTCCATTTAAATTTAGTTCCCAGAAGAGCTACTGCAGCTTCTGTGGTGAGCAGTTTTGTTGTAGATGCAGGAATGAGCGGAGTAGTTTCATTGTATGAATTAATGATATGCCCCGTCTTTGGGTCGTAGATTACAAATCCCCAGTTGGCATCTTTCAGCACGGGGTCGCACAGCATATTATTCACCCCAAAATCTACCAATTGCTTTGGAGATAGGCTGCTAATAAAAGCATCTTCTATCCTTTCTGAAAAGAAATTTCCAGCATTGGGGATGGTAAGAGACTGCGTTTGTCCGAAAGCCATCGTAGCTGTGATGATGGATAATCCCGCATATAAATTTTTAAATCTCATCATATCAATAAGTTTTTGAAGATTAAAACAAAATCCAACCACTTCCTTTTGTGGTATTATCGGATAAAGAACAAGCAAAAATAGCTAAATATTGTATAGAAGGTGGGTAGCAAGCTAATAAATTACACTTAAATATTGTTAAACACTGTTAATTTCAAGCCTCTTCACCCAACAAAATACCCATCTGAGCCCTCCTTTTTATTGTTCAGCGGAGCGGTGAGCTTTCTTCGTGCCTTCGTACATTTCGTATTGTAGGAATCGGGTTTCGAGCTTGCCGTTAAAGAGCTTAATCTTCCTTGAAGGTCGTAAGCCGATTTTTTTCACCGCTTCCAAGTCCGAACTAATAAGCCACGCGAGCGTATTGGGATACTTATTCTTAAATGTATCACCTATTTTCTTGTAGAAGTCGTCTTGTTTTATGCTGATTCGCTCATCATACGGAGGATTGAAGACAATAAGCAGTGGGAAAACTTCCTTTTGGCTCTCGAAGAAATCTTGTTTTCGCACTTCTATTACATCTTCCATTTCTGCGTTTTCTATATTTTTTTTGGCGTGGGAGAGCATTTTCGGGTCTATATCATAACCGATGATTTTCCCGCTAAATTCTTTTATCCGAGCTATTCGGAATTCTTTTATTTTTTTAAAGAGCTCGGCATCGTAATTCCTCCAATTCTGGAAGGCAAATCCCTTCCTAAAAATCTGTGCTGGCAGTTCCATTGCCATCATTGCGGCTTCTATCAGGAGGGTTCCGCTCCCGCACATTGGGTCTAGGAAATTTCCTTTTCCGTCCCAGCCCGCTAGGTGGAGCATTCCTGCGGCGAGAATTTCATTCAGTGGCGCCTCGCCCTGCTCTCTTCTGTATCCCCGCTTATACAATGGCTCGCCGGAGGAGTCAAGCGAGATGGTAACCAAGTCCCTATCGATATGAAGGTTGAGTTTAATCTCTGGATTTTGAGTGCTAATGTTTGGCCGTTTATGATATTTTTTCTCGAAGAAATCCACAATTGCGTCTTTCATTTTCAGCGTCATAAATCTCGAATGCCTAAACCGCTCCGAATGCACCGTAGCATCTATTGCAAATGTTTGGCTTAGCTTCAGATACTCATCCCAAGGGAATTTTAGTAATTTTTGGTAGAATTTATCTTCATTAAATGCCCGAAACTCAAAAATCGGTACCAGGATTTTCATCGCCAATCGCGAAGAGTAGTTGATTTTGTAAAGGAAACCTAAATCGCCCTCACAAGTAACCGCGCGGGTTTTTATTTCCACATTTTTCCCTCCGAGTTTTTTCACCTCCTCTGCAAGGGCTTCTTCCAATCCGAAAAGCGTTTTTATCTGGATTTGTAGGTCTTCTGTCTTCATTTCGGTTTATATTTTTCGCTGTTCCTTGTACGAACATTTGTTTTTCATTGGGCAAAAATAACTAATTTCGTGCTATGGAATGGTTTGAATCGTGGTTCGACACACCGTATTACCACATCCTCTACAGCAATAGAGACTATACAGAAGCAGAAATTTTCATCAAAAAACTAATGAATATTCTCCAACTTCCGAAGGGGGATAAAGTCATCGATTTGGCTTGTGGGAAAGGTAGGCACTCAATCTTCCTCAGCAAAATGGGATATCAAGTTCTGGGGCTGGATCTTTCGCAGCAGAGCATCGCACATAATAAGCGCTTCGAGAGCCCTTCGCTGCACTTCCAAGTGCACGATATGAGGTGTGCCCTCCCTACCTCTGATGCCGATGCCGTCCTCAACCTCTTCACCAGCTTTGGGTATTTCCAAACAGAGGAGGAGGACTTGAGCGTCTTTACTTCTGTGCATCAAGGGCTAAAAACTGGCGGTGTTTTCATTTTAGATTACTTAAACAAAGGTTTCGTAGAGCAGGATTTTAAAGAAAATTCTACCGAAAAAAGGGGCGGAATCCTCTTCCACATCCATAAAAAAATCGAGGATCATTATGTAGTGAAGACGATTAATTTCTCCGATGCTGGGCAAGATTTTGAATTTACCGAGCGAGTAAAGCTCCACACGCCAGAGCAAATAAACCAATACGCCAAATCTACTGGTTTTGAAAGGATAAAAGTCTGGGGAGATTATCACCTTAATGAATTTAATCAGCATTCCTCCCCCCGATGTATCAATTACTTCGTAAAAAAATAAATAATCAGACTACTAAAATATAGTCTTTGTTTTAACAATTAAACAAAGGAAAGTCTGCTTGGAAATTTAAGTTTTTCATTTTGTGATTCTAGAATGTTCACTCTTGGGTTTAATTATGAACTATTCCAATAATATTTTTATCAAATAAAATCTCTGTATATAAGGTACAGAGATTTTATTTTCTAATTGAAATCGGGTTTACAAATTCTCAAGGGTTTCTCTAAAACTTGCAAAACCACCGCCGTTGTAGCCATTCTTTAGTCCTTGGCTTTGGAGGTATTCCAGCGCTTTGGTGCTCCTCCCGCCACTTTTGCAGATTATAATGGTATTGGTCTCGTTATCCTTGCTCAGGATTTCATCTTTACGGCTTTCTACCTCACCGAGAGGGATGTTTTCTGCCCCTTCTACGCTGCCGTCCATTTCCAATTCTAATGGCTCGCGAACATCGATTACACGGTAATTTCCCGATTTCAAAATTTCTACTAATGACATATTATTTTTATTTAAAATTTAATTCGGGTAAAGATACATATTATTTTTTACTTAAAAATGGA
>ERZ772827.330-NODE-330-length-26380-cov-4.385147_pt1 | contig 26380 bp, 25 predicted proteins | sample MGYA00580850_ERZ772827 | MGnify/ENA primary metagenome ERZ772827 (study PRJEB29015, sample SAMEA2737950) | human oral metagenome | biome: human oral; feature: human-associated habitat; material: dental | place: China | collected 2145 ... | reverse complement strand
GGGGGCGGGCGTGGGGCCATCGGCCTGATCGGCGCCGGGCGGGGCGGCGGCGTCATCCGCTGGCCGACTCTGGCCGCCCGGGCTGATCTGGCGGCTATGGGCTTCGTAAGCGGCCAGGGCTTCTTCCGTGGGCCCCAGGGCGCGCACGCTGCCCTGATCGAGCCAAAGCGCCACATCGCACAAGTGCCGCACGTGATAGAGGCTGTGCGAGCAAAAAAGAATCGTGCAGCCATTGGCGCGGAACTGGTCAATGCGCTCCACGCATTTTTTCTGGAACTGCTGATCGCCCACGGCCAGGGCTTCGTCAATGATGAGCACATCGGGTTGCACAGCCGTGACCAGGGCAAAGGCCAGCCGCACCGTCATGCCCGAGGAATAGGTTTTCACCGGGCGATTCAGCGCGTCGCCCAGGCCGGAAAAAGCCGCGATTTCCGGCTCCAGCTCGGCCATTTTTTCCCGATCAATGCCGATCAGGCTGCCGCTGAAATACAGGTTTTCGCGGCCGCTGAAATCGGGGTGAAAGCCCGCGCCCAGCTCCAGGATGGCGGTGATGCGCCCGTGCCGCTCGATCTGCCCCTGCGAGGGGTGCAAAGTGCCGGCCAGCAATTTCAGCAGCGAGCTTTTGCCCGCGCCGTTGTCGCCAATCACGCCCATGCACTGCCCGCGCCGCAGCTCGAACGACACATCGCGCAAGGCCCAGTGGCTTTTGTAATCCGCCTGCCCCGTCAGCAGCGCCTTCAGGCGCTGGCGCGGCGAGGCGTAAAGGCGATAGCGCTTGCCCACGTTCACGGCGCGCAGCACCACTTCTTCCTGCTTGTCGTTTCGCTCAGTCACAGCCAGTCCACCAATTGATCGCGCACGCGACGCAGGGCCACATTCAGCAGCAGCGCCAGCGCAGCCAGCCAGGCCAGTATGGCCAGCCACACCTGGGCCGGCGGCCATTGCCCGTGCAGCAGCAGGGCCTGATAGGCCAGCACCCAGGCCGTCATGGGGTTGAGCCAAAGCAGCGCCCGCCAGCCCTGCGGAAACAGCGTGATGGGAAAAAGCACCGGCGCAAAAAACACGCCAATAGAAAACGCAAACTGCGCCACCTGCGCCACATCGCGCAGCGCCGCCGTCAGCACCGCCAGTAAATACCCCAGCAGCCAGGCCAGCAGCGCCTGCGTGAGCACCAGCAGTGGCATCAAAAGCCACACCGGCAAAGCGCCCCCGTGCCGCGGCCAGTAAGCCAGCACCAGCGCCAGTTGCAACGGCGCAAACACCACCGCGCTGCCCAGCACCGCGCGAGCCGGAAACAGCGCGGGCGGCAGGGGGTTTTTTTGCAGCAGGCCGCCCGCTTCCACCAGGCTGCCCATGGCGCGCTGGGTGGCATCGCTGAACGCCATCCAGGCCAGCATGCCAACGATCAAAAAAGCCCCCAGGCGTGGCGCTTGCGCCCCCGCCGCATCGGCCTGCCCCATGCGCAGGGCAAACACCACATCAAACACCAGGTAATACGCCGCAATGCCCAGCGCAGGCTGCGCCCAGGCCCAAAACAGCCCCCCGGCCGATCCGGCAAAACGCCCTTGCAACTCCCGCAGGGTCATCACCGCCAGCAGGCGGCGCAAACGCCAGAGGGTGCGCAAATCCAGCGCCAGCGCCCCCGGCGTATTCAATAACTCGCTCATGTGTTTTTTTGACTTCTCGATGGCTCAAGGGCGGGCCATGCGCGCCAGCAAAAGCTGTCACGGCCGCACCCGCCTTGCAAAGTCGAATTGTCCACGCAAGCGGGTGAAAAGGCCCTGGCACAACTCAAGGTCGGAGCAAAAGACCGGGCAAGGCTTGCGTCGCGCATGCGCCCGATTCAACGGCGAACTTCAAGCGCCAAACACCGCCACCCGGCGCACAGCCGCAAAAAACGGCGGTCAAAAATTTAAAAAGACCCTGGCACAACTCAAGGTCGGAGCAAAAGACCGGGCAAGGCTTGTGCCGCGCATGCGCCCAATTCAACGGCGAACTTCAAGCGCCAAACACCGCCACCCGGCGCACAGCCGCAAAAAACGGCGGTCAAAAATTTACAGTGCGGCAAATCGCGCCCGAGGGCGATCGGCCTGGAAAGCCAGCCTTCCCACGGAAAAAGAAAACAAAACCCGCAATCCCTAGCCCACCAAGGGTCGCCAAGCACTGCAACCACAAGGCGATTGCCATCCCCAGCCCAACTCGGCTTCCAACGGCCCGCGCCCTTGCGCCACCCCATCCCGAACGGGCGCACGCATCATCGAAGAACAGCGGCACACGCCAGCAAAGCCGCACGCACAAAGCCCGGCAAAGCCGGCCCAGCCCCGGCGTGCATCCGTGCCTGTTTAAAAAATCCATGCAAAAGGCCAAAAAAAAGGGTGGAACCGAAGTTCCACCCTTGCGCTTTGCAATAAGGCCACATTGCAAGCGCGCCATCCTTTGCAGGCTTGCGCGCTTGCCAAGCGCCTGTATTACCAGCGGTACGGCAGCGTCAGACCGAAGTTACCAATGGTCGGAGCGTAGACCGAGGTAGCCGAGAAACCCACCATAGGAATAGAGATGCTTGAACCAGCGCTACCGATAGTGACATAGCCCCAACCTTCTTTACCAACAGAAGTTGCAGGAACGTTGGTCAGCTCAGCACCCAGAACAGACTCACCACCAAAGCTCAGCGTAAACACCTCACCACACACAGAGGCTTGGTTGCCAGGCGAGAAGGAGGCACCAGCCGAGGCCGTACGCTCTTCACGATCTACCGTACCAACAATAACAGGCAGACAAGCAAAAGCACCCAACTCACCCTTGGTCACCTTGGTCAACCCTGCGTAGGCATTATTGGAAACTGCAGGCGCGTTAGTAACCATGGTAGCAGCAGCGGCACCGGCTCTCACTTCGTTTGTCCAAACAATTTTCGCATCATTGGCAGAAGCTTTGTAGTCCAAAGCCGCATAGTAGCGACGGGTAGGCTGAGAGAACACCCAGTCGGTAGTCATGGGAACGGAGTTAGCAGCATCAGCCGCATACTCATTCACCACCTTATTACGCAAGATACCAATACTGGCCACCTGCTCGTTGGGACGGCCATTAAAGCCAGCAATCAACGGGGTGGACATGTCCGGCAAATCAAACCACAGCGTCTGCACCAAGTTACCGGTCAACAACGGATCCGAGGTCTGCTCATTGACAGTGATATGTTGCGTGGGGGAACCAACCTGAGGCGAAAAGATGATGTTGCCATAACCGTTCGCGCCAGTAGACTCTTTGATGGCCTGAACAGCTGGCATTGCACCACCGTACATAGCAACCTTGGAGGTATTGGTAATCGCCCAAGAACCCATCAGTTTACCCGTAGGCGCATACAAACCCGCAGCTTGAACATCAGCTGCAGTAGCAGCAACAGTTGGAACGGAGATCAGTTTTTCTTGCACAGCGGATGCATTGCAGTCACCAGGCTTACCTTCAGAATTGTGCTTAATTGCTTTATACAAAGCACTCTCCTTACCGGCAACCTCAGGCGGAATGTCTGCCATATTCAGGATCTCAACGTAACCTTCACGGGTATGAGAGAGCTTGGCTGACGCACTGAGGTAGCCACCCAAGCGCAAATCGCTAAAAGGCTGACCAGAGGCGGGAATTGCGGGCAATGTGCAGCTCTTATCTTCAGTAGAGAGAGTGGCACGACCTTGCTTGTCTTTGGTAATACGAGCCGTCCATACGTCCCGAGGAGACAGGAAAAGAGTAAAGTCCAATACGTCATCCGAGTTGGCAGCACCACGGAAACGGACTTTCACAGCCTTACCGTTTTGATCATCGGTATTGGTGATATTGATATAGGAAGCGCTGGCACCTTGCACAGAATAGTAAGGCACATACAACATGTGCCCAGTACCTCCGGCGCTTTGAACCAACTTATCAGCTGCCACCTCACCAGTAACAAGATGGGTAAAGGCACTACCAGCACCGAAATAATAAACCGCATTCGCGGAACCCAGGCCGCCCATCAACAGGACTGCACCAATCGAGAGAACGCTCTTCTTCATAGCTATGACTCCAATGAGAGTAGAAAAGTAAACGCAACTCCCAAGAAAAAGCCTTGAGAATGCGCTGGGGATGCTAGCACAGCCGAAACAGAAAACTCAAGTTCGAGTTTGCGAAAAATCCGGCTGCGCTTGACATTTTTGCAACAGACTTAGTGCGCGGGAGCGCCAGCCGGCTGCTTTTGCTCTTGCGCAGCGGCAGCAGGCGCATCGGTTTTTTCGACGGCTTGCGCCGCAGGCTCTTCGCTCAAGATACTCTGGACCTTGAAAGTATGGATGTCGCCATACCACCAGCGCCCCTCTTCACGCACCCATTCCTCTTCGTAGTGAGTGGTGGTTTCAGGAAGGGTGGCAATAAAGCCCGGTGCAATGGTTTGCGTCGTCAGCCTGATGGTGGCCAGGCACTGGCTGGCAGCCGGGCAGGCAACCTTAACCACTTCCGCCCGCTTCCACACCCCGGGGTTGCCGAATTGATTGCGGTAGTTGGCCTGCTCCACTTTCTGGCGGTATTCAGGGCGGGTGTATTCCCAGGCTTTTTCAAAGTCTGCCTTGAGCAGGGCGGCCCAGCGGGCCTCGGCGCGGGCCTGCACCACTTGTTCCGGGCGGCCGCTTTCCTGCACGGATGCGCAGCCGGCCAACGTCAAGGCCACGCCCAGGCACAGCGCGGCGTTTGCTCGCGGGAATCTCAATAAAGACATGGATATTCTCCTTTTCAGATCAGTAATCAGGGATGGGGCAGACTGGCGTCGCCCAAACTCAACCCCCGCATGCGATCGCGCATTTCACGGCTGACGGCGCGGGCGTCTTCATCAGAGCGCAATACGCGGGGGGTGATGACAACCAGAAGCTCGGTGCGGGAATCTGACTTGTTCTGCGAGCCAAACAGGCCGCCAAGAACAGGAATGGACGAGAGCAAAGGCAGCCCGGACGAGCCCTGGGACTGGTTGTTTTTAATCAGACCGCCGAGCACCAGGGTTTCGCCCGATCGCACGGCCACTTTGGAAGAAATTTGCCGCTGCATGAAGCTGCGCTGGCCGGTTACATCATCCGGGCGGCCGATGTTAGTGATGGCCTGCTCGATTTCCATCGTGACGAGATCGCCCGCATTCACCGAAGGGGTGACGTTGAGCATCACGCCGGTATCTTTGTATTGAATGTTGGTGGTGGCAATGGTGCCGCTGCTGCTGATGGTGGTGCCGGTGTTGACGGGCTGCTGATCGCCCACGGAGATGGCGGCGGTGTGGTTGTCCAGCACCATGAGCGATGGACTGGAGATCACTTTGAGCAGTGATTTGGATGCCAGCGTGTTCAGCACGGCAGTGAGGTTGCCGATGGAGCTGGTGAGGGTGTAGCTGAAGCCCTGGGCCGCATTGGTGATCGTGCTGCCCAGCGAGGCGCCGCCAATTGTGGTGCCGCTGCCGTTATTGAGCACGCCCAGGCCATTGCGGCCCGTGCCAAATTCGCCATCGTTGTTTTTAAAGGCCCATTGCAGGCCGTATTGCAGGCCGTCGCCCAGCGTGACTTCGATGATGCTGGCTTCAATCAGCACCTGGGCGCGCTGCACATCCAGCCGCTTGAGGGTGGCCTCGATGCGCGAGAACTCTCCCGGGGTGGCGTAGATGAGCAGGGTGTTATTGATGCGATCGGCCATCACCCGCACGTTTTGCCCCAGCGCGACAGTGACCGTGGCGGCTGCATTTTGAGCGGTATTGCCCTGATTGGCGCTGGTGCGGTTGCCAAACAGGCCGCCGCCGCCCAGATTCGCGGAAGATGAGGTAGATGAGATACCGGAAAACACGCTGCCCGATGAACCGCTGGAAAAGCTCCCCAATGAACTGCCAAAGGGGCTGCGCAAAGCGCCTGCCGTGCCCCCCGAGACGCTGCTCAAACCCGGCGCAACGCCCGTGGAGGATGCGCCCGATGTGGATTCAGAAGCCGCGCCGCCATAGATGCCGTTGAGCAATTCGGCCAGATGCTCGGACGAGCCGTTTTTGACCTTGTAAACAAAAAGCTGGGGTTCGCTGCTGCCCGCATTGGGGCGATCAAACTTGCTGATCCAGTATTTGATTTCATCCAGATACGCAGCCCGGGGAGTGATAACCAACACAGAATTGATGCTGTCCAGCGGCATCACGCGCACAGCGCCAAAGAGCGGGTTGTTCTCGCCCAGGGGCGCTGGGGCAGGCGTCGCCTGCGATGGAACCGCCGCGGCCCCCCGCCCCGGCACCGGAGCAACGGCTGCGGCAGCAGAGCCTGCGGCCCCTGAAAGAATGGATAAGGCATGCTGCACTTCAGCGGGAGATGTGTATTGCAAGGGAAACACACCCACCGACATGCCGCGCAGCAAATTGACGTCGAAGGTTTTGACTACGTCAAGCCAGCCCTCGGCCTCAGCGCGGGTGCCGCGCATGATGAGGATGTTGCGCAAGGTATCAACGCGCACAATGGCATCAGACGGAGCCAGCGCGCGCAGGATGTTGGCCATTTCGGCCGCGCCCAAATATTCAAGCGGGATGATGATGGCCCCGTAGCCGGGGGGCAGCGGGTCGTCGCCTGCAATACGGGGGGCGGAAACGATGTCGCGCAGGGCGCTGGGCGCGCCAACGTGATAGGTGCCGCGGGCATCGCGGGCCATGACGATGCCGTTGAGCTGCAAGGCGCTTTCCAGCAGGTTCATGGCCTTGTCAGCCGACACCTGCCCGCGTGTAACCAGCGTGACGCGGCCATTGAGCGGCGGATGGATGACGTAATCGACCTTGAGCAAGTCACGCAGCATGACATGCACCACCTCCCCCACGGGCGCATCTTCAAACTTGAAGGCGCTGACAGGGCCGGTTACGCGGGGCAGATTCTTGGGTGCGCGCACCATTTCATCATTGCCGCGCACGATCAGGGGCTCGCGCTCGGGGGGCTGCGCCTGATCGCTGCTTTCGGCCGCAGGTGCGGCGGCCGACTCTTGCGGGGCCTCCACGGTTTGGGCTGCGCTTGTTTCGCTCGCAGGCGGCTCAGCGGCCGGTTGGGCGGGCGCTTGCGTAACGCAGGCGGCGGCCAGCCAGCTTGCCAGCGCGAGCGAGAGGGCGGTGCGTGGAGAAATGGGATCAAACATAAACAGCCAAAAAACGGTTCAACTAATTAAAAGGAGCCAGGTGCGCCTTCATCAAATCAAGCCCTCTCAAGGCTTGGGCGCGGGACTTTCTGCGGGTTTGTCCGCCGGTTTGAGCGCCGTGTGGGCATGCGCGAGTTCCAGCTCGCGGCGCTGCGCACCTTTGGCAAAGGTGATTTTTCGGTCTTCGATAGACACCAGCTCCCAGCCGACCACCTGCTCGCCAATGCGCACCGAATGGGCCTTGCCTTGCACCTCGGCCATCACGGCTTTGAGCGCAGGGCCACTGACGATGCCGTAAAAGCGGATTTTGTCCAGCTCGATCTCGGGCTTGTCTTCCTTCTTGGCAACGTCCGCCCCCTTGGCGGGGGGCGGGCGGCGGCTGATGAAAAACGGCGGGCTGCCGGTCAGCGCCGAAGGCACGGTTTCAACCGCTGTCATGGCGGCAGGAATGTTCGCCAGCAAGTCATCGAGCTGCGGCGGCTGCGCGGCAGGCGGCTGCCAAACGCCACGCCAGCCCATTTGCGCCCACAAGGCCGCAAGCGCCAACGCCAGCGCAACGCAAACACCCAAAACGGCCGCCACGAAGGAAAAGGGGCGTTTCATGGTTCCAGGCGCTCCTGCAGAACAAAGAGGTTGAGCGTGACGGTGACTTTTTGCGGGCCGTCCGCCATGTGGCCTTGCGAGCTGGTGATTTGCATGCGCTCCAGATACACGGCCGGGCGCATCACAAACAGCGACTGCAAAAACTCGGCCACACGGGCCCAATCGCCCTCCAGTTGCACATTCAGCCCCACGCGATAAAAACCCTCTTCCTCGCGCGCGGTCAGCGCCTGGCTGCTGGTGACGTTCAACTGCGCGCTGGCGGCACGCTCGCGCACCTGCTGCAAGGCGCTGTTGCCGGCATGGGACGGGTCTTCGCCCGCCGGATAAACGTATTGCCCCATGCGCTCGCGCAACTGCTCGCCCAGCTCTTGCAGGCGAGGGGCGCTGTTTTTCAAGCCTTCCAGGCGGGCGTAACGCGGCTCAATGTCAGCCAGGCGGGCCGCCGCCCAGCGGTGCTTGCCATAAACCCACCCTGCACCCACGCCCAACACGGCGACAACCAGCAAGCCCAGCAAGATCAGCCAAATGCGCTCGGAGCGCATGGAGGCGGCGCTCATGAAGTCTCTCCCTGCCCTGCGCTGGCAGGAGCCAGGCGATCCAGCGCAGCGTCAAACTGAAGCTCGATCGTGAAACTCTCTTGCGTACTGTTGCCATGGCGCACGGCCGGTGAAGACAGGCGCGCGCCATGCACGCCCGACCGCTTGGACAAGTCCTGCACCAGGGTCGCTGCATCGTTGGCAAAACCGCTGATAAACATCTTGCCGCCCTCCACTCGCATCAGGTTGATCCACGCTGTTTCGGGCAGGGCTTCAGTAACCAGTGCCAGCGCCTTCACCGCCTGCAACTGATCGCCCGCCACTTCGTGCAAGCTGATCATGCGTTCAGTCTGAATTTGCAAGGTTTCGCGCACGGCCTGCTGGGGGGCAGTTTCGGCAGTCAGCGCCGCCAGGGCGCTTTGGGCGGCCAAGGCACGCTGACGCAATTGCATCGTGGGGGTAACAGCCAGCGCCAGCAGCAGCAGCCCCGCCAAGCCAAGCAGCAACAGGCGCAGGCGGCGGCCATGCCGAACCAAACGCTGGCGCACCCGGTTCCCCACCACGGGCATGCAAATGGGCTGAAGCGCGCCATCGCCCGCTCCTGATGCACCGTTTGCGGGCAGCACCCACACTTCCGGGCGACTGATTCGCGCGTGCTGAAGCAGCAGCACATCCATATGCTGGCGCGAAGTCAACGCCAAGTCCACCCGCACTCGGTCAGCGGTTGCAGGCTGCACGCGGTAGCCAAACACAGTCTGCTCAGGCTTGAAAGGGGTGAGCGCCGCCACTTCCAACTGCACAGCCTGGGCCAAATCGGCAGGCGGCAGCGCAGGCAGGGTCAGGCTGCGCTCCAGCACATCCTGGGCGGAAAGCTCGATGGCGTTAACCTGGGGCTGCTGGTTGGCCGGGGCAGTAATCGGGTAGGCCTTGTCCTGCGCCATGCGCCACCATGTACGCTGCCCGCTGGCCTGGTGCAGCCGAACGCTGACACTGGGCGTAAGCGCGCGCAGCGCCGGGTGCGCCAGCAGCAGGGCCGCAGCCGCGTGCCACTGCTGCCGCCATCGGCCCAGATCAATGCCAAACAGGCGCAGGTCGCTGGAAGGTGCCAAAGCCATTTACAGAAAAGCAAAACGAAGGGGAGCGAGTCAATGCGAGGCGGACTCGATACGCCACTGCGTGCGCAAGGTGCGCCAGGGCGCAATTTGCCGCTCAAACCCGGAAAACCTGACGTCGCGCGAAAAAACGAGCATTTTGCCTGCATCAAGGGGAACGTTGGCGGCAACCCGGTAAAAGAGAGAAGAGCCAGTAGCGATCAGCGCGCCATCCAGGCCGCTTAGATCCATATCGCCTTCCTGCCCGGCCTGACGGCGGCTGGCAATGCGCTCGGCGACGCTTCGGTTGCCTCGCGCCAGCACCAGCAGCACGGGCAGGGGCGCGGCCAGGGGATTGACTTGCGCTGCATGCAAGGCATCTGGCGTAACCAGATCACGCACGCGACTGTAGATGGCGTAGTCCATGCCCGGCACCAGCAGCAGGTCTTCCACCGACTCGAACTGGCGCGCCCTGATGCCGCGGCTTGCGTCGCCTGCGCGCCAGGCCAGCACTTGATGCGCCAGACGGTTGGCCTGCGGCTCGGGCACGCCGGCGGCCACTTGCAGCAGGGCCGAAATCAATACAGGCTGGGCGGCGTTGAGCGCAATCAGGCCGTTCAGTGGCATAACCTGCACATGCATTTGCACGCCGGCGTAATCCACCGGTACGCTACGCAAAAGCTGGAATTCGTCGCGCGTGACGGTGAGGCGCTGTAGCGCCAGAGCGATAGCCCCTTCCGCCAGCGCACGCGCGCGCACTTGCTCGGTAAGGCTGGCCGTGGTTTTGACCTGCTGGCGCACCGCTTGGCTCATGCCCACCACGAACAGGCTCAACGCCGCCACGATCCACAGCACCATCACCAAAGCCAGACCGCGGCAGCGAAAGCGCAAATTCGGAAAACCCGCGCTTCTCATGGCCCGAAGCCCTCGGAACGCGCGTCCTGATCTGATGCCATGGGCGCGCGCATCGCTACGGCCAGCAGGGGCCAGGCAGGCTCGGGGCCCTCAAGAGCAAGGACCACGGCAGAAGGCAGGCGCTCGCGCCTCTGGCTGGTGTCTTGCCACAGGGGCTGCCACTGGCCGCTGATCGGGTGCTGGTAGCGCAGGCTCAGGCCCGTAACGGGCGCAGCCAGCGTCTGCGCAGCCGCCGCCTGCCACGACAGCGCGCCGGGGATGTCGCTCCAGGGGATGTAGCGCAGCACCAACCGCCCTGCGCCGGCCGCATCTCGCTCCAGCCCCAGGCGCAGAAAGTGCCTCCCGCCCAGACCGTAACGAGCGGGCAGGTTGCCCACCCATTCGAGCGAGTCGCTCTGGCCGTTGAAAAAGATGCGGAAGTCGTCGCCGGATTTCACTTGCTGCAACGAAGCCTGCGCCAGCGTTTCCTGCAAAAAGCCCGTCATCAGCCGGTAGTCCTCGGCCGCTTGCAGGCGCGCGTCCAGCCGCTCCTCGGTTTGCGCAGCGGAAAACAGGGCGCCGCCCAGCGCCAGCATGAGCACGGACAACAGCGCCATGCCAATCAGCATTTCCAGCAGGGTGAAGCCGCGCCCCAGCCGGGCCGCTGGGGCCATGCGTTTCATCAAGCCGCGCTTCATCGCAGCCTCTCGCCCGGCTGAAGCAGGCGCTGCGGCCGCAAGGTGCTCAAGGTCAGCTCGCGGGGCGCATCCTGCCCCCAGCGCACACTCACTTGCAATTCGTGCAGGGCGGCGGCAGCCGGGTTTTGCGCATTCAGCGGCGTGGGATAGGGCACGCTGCGCAGCGTCCATTGATAGGCGGCGGATTGACCCGATTCATTGACGCCTTGCGGCGGCACCAGCTCGTGCATGGCCAGCAGGGATTCGACCAGCAGGGCGGCCTTTTCACGCTCGGCCATATCAGCCGTATGCCGCACATTGCTGCCCATCGCCTGATAGAGCAGCCCCATGGACATCGCCATGATGGAAAAAGCCACCAGCACTTCCAGCAAGGTAAGGCCGCTTTGCCGCGCCCCGGGCGCTTGAAGCGCCAGAGCCTTTGCAGGCTTGCGCAGTGGTTCGGGCAGAGGTTTCATCGCGCGGCCTCCCCAGTAGCTGGCTCTTGCTCCACGCGGCCGGAAAACCAGTCCACACGCAGGCGCACGCCGTCGCCCGAGGGGCGCAATACATCCACGCTGCCGCCAGTTGCCCCGCCGCGCGGCAGAAAGCGGATGCCCATTTCCTGCCCGTTGGCGCTGGTTTCCTGCTGGGCGGCGATGGCGCGCATTTGCAGCGGCTCGGGCAAGGTGTGGCGCGGGCCGCCTTCCAGGCCGAAAGTGCGTTCGTGCAAATTGACCGTAAAGCGCACTTCCTGCCCCTCGCTTTGCGCAAGCATGCGGGCTGCGCGCATATCGGTGACGATGCCGCGCACGGCACTGCGGTATTGCGCCGCTTCATACATGCGCCCCAGCGAGGCCGGCGCAAGCGCCATCACCAGCGCCAGGATGGCAAAGACCACCAGCAGCTCCACCAGCGTGAAGCCGCACGCGCGCGCAGCCCGCCCGCCCTCATTCGGGCGAGGGGCGGGCAGAAGACGGGGGGCGGCAAACGCTTGCACAAACAGCATCGGGATGTTCAGATTGCTACATGTTTTGTAGCGGCCAGCGCAGTATCCACGGGCCTTTCCGGCGGTTGAGGCTTTGGGGCGCTTGTGGGGCCTGGCGCGGCGTGCCGCTGTCAGCGGGTGTTTTTGACGTCGGCGTTTTCGCCCTCGCCACCCGGCGCGTTGTCGGCGCCCAGCGAGCTGATTTCAATGCCGCCGCTGGGGCCGGGGTTGGCATAGCGGTAGGGGTTGCCCCAGGGATCGGAGGGCACGCCGCCTTTCATGTAGGGGCCGTTCCAGCCCGTCACGGAGCCGGGCTTGGCATTGAGCGCGGCCAGCCCCTCGGCGGTCGTGGGGTAGCGGCCGGTGTCGAGCTTGTAAACATCCAGCGATTTTTCGATTTCGCCTATTTGCACTTGCGCCGTTTTGGTCTTGGCGCCGCCGAAGCGATCCATCACGGCCGGGCCGACGATGCCGGTGAGCAGGGCAATGATGGCAATGACCACCAGCAGCTCGATCAGCGTGAAACCGGCGGCCGCGCGCGCGGCGCGAAAACGTGTGGGGGTTTGCATGACTTTGTTTGTCCTTTCAAAAATTCACTTGACCAGGTCATTGACCGAGATGATGCCCAGCAGGATGGAAACGATGATGGCGGCAATCAACATGCCCAGCACCAGGATCATCAGCGGCTCCAGCAGGGTGAGGCTGCGCTTGATGCCGGTTTCCACATCGCGGTCGAAGATGTCGGCCAGCTCGCCCATCATGGCACCCACGCGGCCGGTTTCTTCGCCCACTCGGACGAGGTTGATGGCCAAAGGTTCAAAAATGCCCGTCACCCGCATGGCAGGGACGATGCGCGAGCCTTCCTTGACCAGCGGCGCCATTTTGGCCAGCGCAGCGCGCAAGGCGCGGTGGGTGACGGTTTCCACCGAAATGTGCAGCGCAGGCAGCAGCGGCACGCCGTTGTCCAGCAAGGTGCCCAGGGAGCGCGCGAACAGGGTGATTTGATATTTGTGCACCAGCGGCCCCAGCACAGGCAGCCTGATCAGGCGCGCCTGCCACCAGTCGCGCCCGGCGGGCGTGCGCAGCCAGCGCCAGATCAGCCCGCCTGCCAGCGCCACCAGCACGGCGACGATCAGGCCGTAATGCTTGAAGCCCTGCCCCAGCAGCATGACGATGCGCGTGGGCATGGGCAGGGCGTCGCCCAGATCAATGAACAGCTTTTCAAACTGCGGCACCACAAAGCCCAGCATGCCCACCAGCGACAGCACGGCCACCAGCAGCAAGATGGCCGGATACAGCGTGGCCGACACCACGCTGTCGCGCAGGGCCTTCATGCGCTGCATGTGCGCGGCCAGACGCTCCAGCACCTTGGGCATCTGCCCGCTGATCTCGCCCGAGCGAATCATGTTGATATAGAAATCGCCGAAATGCGCCTGCCAGGCCAGCAGCGCACGGCTGAGCGATGCGCCCGCCTTGACGTCTTCCAGCACCTTCTCCAGCATGACCTTGACGCTGGGCTTGTGGCTCATGTCGATCAGCACGCGCAGAGCCGCATCCAGCGCCAGGCCCGCACGCAGCATGATGGAAAGCTCGCTGGTGAGCGCCAGCACATCGGCCTGCCGCACGGGGCCGCGATCCACGCGCTGACGCCGCCGGGGCAGCGCGCCGCCTGCGGCCTCATCGCCCGTGGCCTCCTGCACGCGGATGGGCGTCAGCCCCCGCTCGCGCAGCTGGCGCAGCACCTCGTCTTGCGAAGCCGCCTCGGTGCGCCCCTCGGCGCTTTGGCCGTCGGCATGCGCGGCGCGCCAGACAAATTCAGGCATGACCGCCCTCCTGGCTGTCTTGCGTCACGCGCAGCACTTCGTCCAGGCTGGTCTGCCCCGCAGCCACTTTGCGCAAACCATCGTCATACAGGGTGAACATGCCGCGCTGCACGGCCAGCGTTTGCAGGCTGGCGGCGTCCTTGCCCTGCAAGATGGCCGCGCGCAGGGCGTCATCGACCACCAGCAGCTCGTGTATGCCCGTGCGTCCCTTGTAGCCCGTGCCCCGGCAACGCTCGCAGCCCACGGCCTGATACATGGGCGCGCCCGGCTCCATGAACCGGCCCAGGCCCGAGCTTTGCAGCAGCGGCGCGGGCGCGGGCACAGGGGTTTTGCACGCGTCGCACAGGCGGCGCACCAGCCGCTGCGCCAGCACGCCATTGACGGTGGAAGTAATCAGGTAGCGCTCCACGCCCATGTCCTGCATGCGCACCACGGCGCTGGCGGCGGTGTTGGTGTGCAGGGTGGAAAGCACCAGGTGGCCGGTGAGCGAAGACTGCACGGCAATCTGCGCGGTTTCGCCATCGCGCATCTCGCCAATCATGATGATGTCCGGGTCTTGCCGCAGGATGGAGCGCAGCGCGTTGGCAAAGGTCAGGTTGATTTGCGCATGCACCTGAATCTGGTTGATGCCTTCGAGCTGGTATTCCACCGGGTCTTCCACGGTGATGATCTTTTGCGTGCTCGCATCCAGCTTGGCCAACGCGGCATACAGCGTGGTGGTCTTGCCCGATCCGGTCGGCCCCGTGACCAGCAAGATGCCGTGCGGGCGGGCAATGAGCTGGTTGAAACGCTCCAGCGTGTCTTTCGCAAAGCCCATGTCCTCCAGGCTGAAACGCACGCTGGCGCGGTCGAGCACGCGCATGACCACGCTCTCGCCATGCACCGTGGGCGCGGTGGATACGCGCAAATCCAGCTCGCGGCCCTTGACGCGCGTCTTGATGCGCCCGTCCTGCGGCAAGCGGCGCTCGGCAATGTCCAGATGCGCCAGCAGCTTCACGCGCGAGCTCACCGCCGCCCCCTGCGCCGCCGGCACGATCTCGCCCGGCAGCAGCACGCCGTCCACGCGGTAGCGCACGTGCAGGCCATCGTCAAAAGGCTCCAGGTGAATGTCAGACGCGCGCAACTCAATCACGCGGCCGATGATGTTGTTCACCAGCCGAATCACCGGCGCTTCACTGGCCAGATCGCGCAGGTGCTCGACAAAGTCCCCCGCATCGCCCTCGCCCAGCAGGCCAAAGCCTGACTCGGGGCCCTGCTCCTCCGCATCCGGGTCGGCAAACAGGCGATCCAGCCCCCTGTCAATCTCGACGGCCAGACCCAGCGCCGGCAGCACCTCCAGCCCCGTGCTCAGGCGCAGCGCCTTGCGCACGAAGGTGTCATGCGGCGCGGCCATCACTACATGCAGGCGTCCGGCCTCGTCAATTTGCAGCGGCAGCACGTGGTGCGCGCGCAGAAAGCCCTCTTGCAGCCCCTCCGGCTCGGGCAGCACGGCCGGGAAGGCATCCCCCGGCACAAACGCCAGTCCCAAATGCTCGGCCAGCGCCCGCGCCGCATCCACATCCGACACCAGCCCCAGGCTGACCAGCACGCGATCGAGCGCGCCGCCCATTTCCCGCTGCGCCGCCAGCGCCCGATCCAGATCCCGCGCCCCCAGCTTGCCCTGCCGCACCAGCAGCTCGCCATAACGCGGCCAATCCGCTTCCAGTTTCAAAGAAAAATATTCAGACATGCGCCAATCCGCATCCGCCATTCAAAAAAACAATCCTAACACCGAAGCCGCATTATCAGCCCGCCATAAACGGCCCGGCCTGCACCCGCCTTGTAAACCGATCACGTAAATCGGACACAGGTTTTTCAAACCCGTGAAAAACCCCCGCAGAAACCATTATCACCAGCATCAGCCAAACCAGAAACAGCGGCCACACCACCTCCTTCATCGGAATATTCGCCATTTCCAGCCCGTGCGCCAATAAAAACAGCAAAGGCATATGCGCCAAATACATGGAATATGAATAATCCCCCACCCGCGCCACCAGCGCGCGCAAGGCAGGCCATTCACAGCGCCACTGCGTCAGCCAGGGAAAACAAAGCAATACGCCCACCGAAGGCGCCACGATCAGCGCCAAATCATTGAAACGCCCGCCCATAAAAACATTCCAGTCACGCAAAATGAAATAAAACATGGCGCACACGGCAAAGGCAATCAGGCCCAGCCCGGCCAGGGCCTTGGCCCCCTTGCATTGATTCCACCACCTTGCATGCCATTTGTTCAAAATGGCCGCCACCACGCCCCAGCCCGTCGCATCCAAATGCACGATGGTCACGCGCCTGATTTCCTCGTCCCAGGCAAAAAAATGATTTTTTGAACCGTAAAAAATACGCAGCGCCGTGGGAATCACAATCAAAATAATAGCGGCAACCCAAAAGGCTCGCTTTTGCCCGCCCCCCAGCACGCAGGCAGCCAGCGCCACCAGCAAAGGCATCACGAAATAAAACCACTCATCCAGCGCCAGCGACCAGGATTCCGAAAAAAAATGCGGCTTGGTTTGCGGCCCCAGCAGGTTCTGGGAAAAAACCATGAATTCCCACGAAAACTCACCCTGCGCCAGCCCCAGGGCGGCCAGCCAGGCGTTGATCAGCAAAAAAAGAAAATAGTTGGGCACCGTGCGAAACCAGCGCCGCAGCCAGAAATCACGCGCACTGGCCCGCCACTGGCCCTGCACCTCAAAGCTGCGAATCATGATCGAGCCGATCAAATAACCGCTCAACACAAACAAAAATTCAATGGAAAACACGGCGCAGGCGCTGATGGCCGCATTCCACCCTGCCCAGGAAGAAAATCCGCTGCCCACAAAAAACCCCAAATAGGCATGATTGGCCAGCACCATCACGATGGCCACCGAGCGCAAAACATCCAGGCCAAAATTTCTCTGATACGGTTTTTTTTCCTGTTTCATCGCGAGCAAATATTATTTTTCATCCGGCTTTTTTTCCAGGCAGGCCACATTCACATCTTCCAGTCGGAAACCGGCATGCCCGTCCACCGGGTCTATCCTCAAATAAGGGTCAAATCCGCCCGGCGCGCGCAGCAGGAAATCGAAATCAAACGCGCCGGCCTCCTCGCCCTCGTGCCATTTGGACCGGGAATGGCCTTCCTGAAAATCGCGCTGCCCCAGGGGCACGAAAAACAATTGCAAACGCCCCGGCTGCCTGAAGCGCGCCCGCAGCCTCACTTCCAGCAACTGGCAGGCGGCATATTCGGCGCGCTGCGCCGAAAAATCCAGAGTGAAAGACGGGTCTGCCCCGCCCATCCTCCAGCCGTCGGCCTGTGTTTGCACGTCGCTCCAGCGGCCCGCTGATTCCCCGCCCTTTTGCGACAAGGCCCACAGCCAGGGCCGGCTCGGTTCCCGTTCGATCACGGGGAAATATTTGAGAAACGAGGCCCGGATTTTTCGGGCATCCTGATAGGCGGTCGCCCAGTTTTTTTCTCCGGGAATGGTTTTGCAAACCACTCCGGCAGAAAATCTTTGCGATTGCAGGCAGGCAATGTCTTCGGCCCGCAGTTGCGATTGCTCTTCATAGTAATCGGATATTTTGAAAAATCCTTTCCACCCCATGAAGATCAGGCAAAAAATCAAGACCCCCGCGAAAATACGGCCATCCAGCGCCCGGCCGCCCTGCCCTCTCCAGTGCAAAACGGCGGCCGCCATCCAGGGAAACAAAATCGTCACCCAGAAAAAATGAAAGCGCTCGTAGGCAAATTCAAATATCCGGGCAAAGCTCTGAATCTCCTCCCCCCGATAGGCGGCGCGTCCCATCGTCACCGTTGCCAGATAAACCAGCACCACGCCCGCCAGCGCAAACAGCACCACGGCGATTCTTTCTTTTTCCAGCTGTTTTCCGGCCTGTTTTTCGCCCTTTTGCCGCAGCAAATAAAAAATCAGCCCGCCCAGGGCCATCACCCACGCTGCCGCCAGCGTGATTTCCAGCGCGGCGCTGCCACTCCAGCTTCCCAGGGCGCGGCCGATTTTTCCCAGCCAATAAGGCCAGAAATCAAATTCATTCGGCCAGGTCAATTCAATGGAACGGGAAACTTCGTCATCCGGCGCAATGCGCGTTTTGTAATACTGCACGGCCATGCCCGGCACGCCCGCCAGCAGCAGCACGCCGCCCAGTCGGCGGCATTTTTTTTGAATTTCTGCTGAAAACCGGAAAAATCCCGAAGACAACGCAGAAAAACAAATTCCGGCCACCAGCATGGCCACCGCGCCCGAAATATAGGCAAATGCGCCCAGCAGCCCCAGGAAAACCAGCGCGGGCCACAAAACCCGGCTTTTGCATTCCGTCGTCAGGGCCAAAGCCAGCGCCGCCATCAGGCACAGCAGGGGCAGCGCCTGGTGATAGGCCACGGTCTGCTCGCCCCAGTAGGTGGGCGTTTGCATCATCCAGGCGGTCAGCAAAAAGGCGCAGGCCCGTGCCTTGGGGTCGGGCGTGGCCCAGGCCAGCAAGCGGGCCTGGCACCACAGCAGCCCGCCCAGCACGGTCAACATGCTCAAGAGCTGATGCAAAACCACATGGCCGCCCAGCCAGCGCTGCACCAGGGCATCCAGCGCCAGGCCCACCGGGGAAATGGTGTTGTTCACCGATTTCGTCAGGTGCGCCGGGTTCAGCGAGCCGGCCTGGCCGTTCATGTAAACGTGCCAGTCATCCAGATATGGCAAATCGGTGCCCCAGCGCAGCCAGGCCAGGGCGTTCCATGCCAGCAGCAGGATCGGCACGATCTGGCAGCACCGGATGGCCAGTTGCTCCATCTGCTCTTGCCTGTTGTGCATTTGCGAGTTCATCAAAAAAACGATTCCCGGTTTCCGAATCAGGCCCCGGCCTTCATCCGCCGGTAGGCCGCATAGGCGGGCGAGCGCCACAGCCGCCACAGGCTGCGCGCGTGCCACAGAAAGTGACGCAAGCTGGCGTGGCTGGCGCGCTGCGCGGCGTGCGTCACGCTGACGGGCGCGCCTGCCAGACGCCAGCCGGCCAGTTGCAGGCGCAGGCAAAAGTCCACGTCTTCGCCATACATGAAATAGCGGGTGTCGAAGCCGCCGATGTCGCGCCAGGCGGCGGCGCGCACCAGCCAAAACGCGGCGTTGGCCCAATCGGGCGCATGGCGGGCCTGGCCGGGGGCCGGGCGGCGCACCCGGCCCAGGCGGCGCGCGGCAAACCACAGCGCCCGCGCCGCAATGCTGGCGGGCGTGGGCAGGGCGCGTTCATGGTCTTGCAGGCGGCCTTGCGCATCCACCTGCTGCGGCCACACGCAGCCCACACCGGGCGCGGCCAGGGCTTGCAGCAAGGCAGGCCAGGGGTTGCCATGCAATTGCACATCGGGATTGAGCACGGCGAAAGCCGGCGTCTGCCCCGCTGCGGCCAGCGGCTGGGCATACAGGGCAAAGGCCTGGTTGTGATTGGCGCCAAAGCCCTGCGCCTGCTGGTTGATGTGCAGCACCAGCTCGAAGGGCCAGGCTTGCGCTTGCAGCGCCTGCCAGTCGTGATCTGGCTCGGGCCGGTTCAGCGTGAGCACGACGCGCGCGGGCCACGGCTGCGGCAAGGCTGCCAACTGGCGCAAAAGGGCCAGCGCCTGCGGGCCGTGCCCGTGGCTGACGATGGAAACCACCCACGCCGCACTCACAAGCGGCCTTCAGGCAAAGGTTTCGGCCTGCGCCAGCGGCACGGCGGCGCGGTCCTTGTCCGATAGCTGCGGCTGCGCGATGCCGTGCGCGGCCAGGGGCCAGTCGATGCCGATGTCCGCGTCGTTCCAGGCCACGCTGCGCTCGTGCTGCGGGGCGTAGTAATCGGTGGTTTTGTAGAGAAAGTCGGCCGTGTCGGAGAGCACGACAAAGCCGTGCGCAAAGCCGGGCGGCACCCAGAGCTGGCGGTGGTTGTCTTCGCTCAGTTCCACGCCCGTCCAGCGGCCGAAGTGGGGGGAGCTTTTGCGCATGTCCACCGCCACATCGAACACCGCGCCGCGCACCACGCGCACCAGCTTGCCCTGCGGCTGCTGAATCTGGTAGTGCAGCCCGCGCAGCACGCCCTTGCGGCTGCGGCTGTGGTTGTCCTGCACGAATTGCACGCGCTCTCCGATGGCGCTTTCAAAGGCGCGCTGGTTGTAGCTCTCAAGAAAAAAGCCGCGTTCGTCGCCGAACACGCGCGGCTCCAGGATGAACACGCCCGGCAGGGCGGTGGCAGTCAGATTCATGGTGTGTTTTCTCAAAAGTCAACGCGCACGCCCTCGGGCAGATAGCGCCGGTATTTCTGCAGGGCCGCCTGCAAGGCGGCGGGCGATAGTTCGTAGTGGTAGTGCGCCAGGTCTGCGCCCGTGCGCACCGCGCCGAAATTTTCGTGGAAGCGCCAGACGCTGACATTGCCCTGGCGCACCTCGAACCAGGCCGAGTCAAAGCCCAGCAGCAGCGCGTAGCGATAGACCATCAGCGCCGATTCGATGCCGCAGCGCGCCGGCAAGCCGGCCATCAGCAGCCACGAGCCCCAGCCAAACGCGCGCCCGCGCGCGCCGTAAAGGCGCACCGTGCCCAGCGGCCGGCCCGGCTTGTCCGTGACGATGAAATACGCCTGATCCCGGCTGCCTGCGTATTCGCGCAGCCACTGCTGCTGCGCCTGCACCTGGGGCGGCACGGCCGTAAGGTGCTGCGCGCGCACGGGGTCGGTGCGCAGCGCGTGCACGAAGGCGGCGTCGCTCACCTCGGCATTGCGCAGGTTCAGGGTGTGGCCCTGCACCAGCCGGGCCTTGCGGATGGCGGGAGGGGCCGCCTGCATGCGCGCGGCCGGGCCGCGCCCGCTGTCAGGAGTGGGCATACGGCGTAAACACCCAGCGTTGCGCCAGGAAAACCAGCGGCAGGCAGATGGCGATGGAAGCCAGCGGGGCCGCCCAGGCGGGGCCGTGCAGCCAGTCCACCCAAACGTGCACCACCGCCAGCCCCAGGGCCAGTTGCCCCAGATGCGTGGCGGCCACCCACAGCAGCGAGCCGCGACGGCCGGGCCGGGCAAAAACGGCATGCCGCAGCAGCGCAAACGACAAAACGATGCCGGCCACGAACGCCAGCACATAGGCCGCGCGGTAGTCCAGCGCCCGCAGCAGCGCCAGATACAGCGCGTAGGTGACGGCCGTGTTCAGCCCGCCGGCCAGCACGTAGCGCAGGCCCTCCCTCATGGCGCGCCCCTGACCAGCGCGAGAAATTCGCCGTAATCGCGGATGTAGTCATCCGGGTCATAGGGGTGAGAGGCCAGCACCAGCAGCATCGCCCCTTCGCTGTAGCGGTATTGCGTGCCCCACACGCGCGGCGGCAGGTGCAGGCCCAGGCCGGGCGAGTCGAGCAAAAACTCCTCGCGGCAGCGCCCGTCGTCCACGCGCACGCGCACCGCGCCCTGCACGGCGATGAGAAATTGCTCGCACTGGTGATGGGCGTGCTCGCCGCGCACTTCGGCGTTGGGCACGTTGTAGATGAAGAAGCTGCGCCGCACCACGAAGGGCAGCTCGCGGCCCAGCTCGGCGGCGCACAAGTCGCCCCGCATGTCCTGCACCTGGCGCAAGCGGTGCAAGCGCACGCCGCGCACGGCGCTTTCGAGCACGCCGGCGCTCAAGTCCGGCGCGGCCGGGCGCTCGGGCGTATCGGCATAGCCAACAAGAGTGGCGGCGGCGGCCTGCACCACGGCGCGCGCGGGCACCTGGCGGGTGACGACTGCGCCCGCGCCTATGCGCGCGCCCTCGCCCACCTGCACGCCGGCGGCCACCACCGCGCCCTCGCCCACTTGCGCGCCCGCGCCGATGACTGCGCCCTCGCCCACGCAGGCGGCCGCGCCCAGCGTGCAACCCGCTTGCAGCACCGCGCCCCGGGCGGCCACGGCCAGCGGCCCGGCGCTCACGCCTTCAGCCACCCGGGCCTGATCGAGCTGCGCGCTGGGGTGAATGCTCATGGCCACTGTCCAAATCGCTCTTGCGTCAGCACCAGCGCGTGCGGGCGCTGCTTGGTGTTTTCGTAGGCGCGCCAGGCGTAGGCGCCGACGATGCCCAGGCTCAGCAAATTCAGCGCGCCGAAAAAGAGCACGGCAATCAGCGTCATGGCATAGCCGGGCACGGCAATCCAGCCCATCAGCCGGCCCACGATGGCCGCGCCGCCCAGCCCCAGCGCCACCAGCACGCCCAGCGCGCCCGCGCGCGCCAAAAGGCGCAGGGGCAGATCGGAAAAGGCGAACACGCTGTCGGCCAGATAGGCCACTTTTTTGCGCCAGGTCCAGGCCGATTGCCCGTGGCGGCGCGCCTGGCGCACATAGGGCACGCTGGCGCGGCGAAAGCCCAGCCAGAAAATTTGCGCAATCAGCGAGCTGCGGCTTTCCGGCAGCGCCAGCAGCGCATCGCGAAAAGGCCGGTTGCAGGCGAACACATCCACGCCGCCGGGCGGCATCTCGGGCACCACGTAGCGGCGATACAGCGCCCAGAACAGTTGCGATTGCCAGCGCGTGAGCCAGGGGTCGCCGCGCGTGAGGCGCTCGGCCACCACCACATCGGCATCGCCTTCGGCCAGGCGCTCGTTCATTTGCAGCACCAGCTCGGGCGGCTCCTGCAAATCGGCGGCCATGACGGCAAAGCGCTGGCCCGCCGCGCGCGCCAGCCCTTCGCGCACGGCGGCAAACGCGCCGAAGTTGCGCGTGAGCAGCAGCAGTTGCGCGCGCAATCCGGCCTCGGCGGCCGCGGGCAGGCGCTCGCGCAGCAGAGCGTGGCTGCGATCGGGGCTGCCATCGACGACGAACACCACTTCCAGCGCCCCGTCCAGCGCCCGGTGCAGGCCCTGCAAGGCGGCCAGCAAGTCGGGCAGCGATTCCTCGTTGCGATAGACGGGGATGACCAGGCTCAACACGCCGGCGCTCCCGAAGCGAAAAAGCCGCGCACGGCCTGCGCCACGCGCTGCACCTGCTCATCCGTCAGGCCGGGGTGACAGGGCAGGCTCAGCGCCTGCGCGCAGGCCGCTTCGGTCACGGGCAGATGCAGCGCCTGCCAGGCAGCGGCGTGCACGCGCTGGCGGTGATCCGGCACGGGGTAGTGCACGTCGCAGCCCACGCCCTGCGCTTGCAGATGGGCGCGCAGAGCGTCGCGCTGCGGGCTGCGGATGACGTAAAGGTGCGCCACGTCGCTTTCTGCGGGGGGCAGCGGCAGGGTCAGGCCGGGCAGATCGGCCAGCGCGGCGCGGTAGCGCGCGGCCACGGCGCGGCGGCGGGCGTTGGCGGCGTCCAGATGGGGCAGCTTGTCCAGCAGCACGGCCGCTTGCAGCTCGTCCAGACGGCTGTTCATGCCGCCGGGCAGACTGACTTCGTATTTGCGCTCCTGCCAGCCGTATTGGCGCAGGGCGCGCAGACGCCGGGCCAGGCGGGCATCGCTGGTGGTCAGCGCGCCGCCATCGCCCAGCGCGCCCAGGTTTTTGGTGGGATAGAAGCTGAAGCACCCCAGCGCGCCCCAGGCCCCGGCGCCGCGCCCGTTCAGGCGCGCGCCGTGCGCCTGGGCGCAGTCTTCCACCAGCGGCACGCCCGCTTGCCGACACAGGGCCGCCAGCGCCGGCATGTCGGCCATGCGGCCGTAGAGATGGGTGACGATGACGGCGGCCGGCCGCCAGGCGGCATCGGCTTGCAGCGCGGCCTGCACGGCGGCGGGGTCCAGGGTGAGGCAGCCGGGCCGCACGTCGGCATACAGCGGCTTGGCACCCACGCGGGCGATGGCGGCGCTGGCGTAGTAGCCCGCGTTGGCCGCCGTGAGCACGCGCTGGCCGGGCTGCACATCCAGCGCCAGCAGGGCCAGGGTGAGAGCGTCGGTGCCGTTGGCCACGCCCACGGCGTGCCCCGTGCCCACGTAGCGCGCCCAGGCTTGCTCAAACGCCTGCACCTGCGGCCCCAGCACGAGCTGGCCCTGCGCCAGCGCGCGCTGCACGCTGGCGGCTACATCCACACCAAAGCAGGCGGCCTCAAATGTAAAAAAAGGAACGGGAATTTGACTCACAAAATGCCGTTTTGCTATTTTTATGATAGCTGCGATCGCAGTATTTACGGGCGCTGCGGGCGTTTTGGCCTTTTTCAGAACTGGTTTTTAAGCAGTCCTTGCAGATACTTTCCGTAACCGCTTTTGGCCAGCGGGGCGGCCAGTTTTTCAAGCTGGGCGCTGTCGATGAAGCCCTTGCGCCAGGCGATTTCCTCGGGGCAGGCGATTTTCAGGCCCTGGCGCTGCTCCAGCGTGGCGATGAACTGGCCGGCTTGCAGCAGGCTTTCGTGGGTGCCGGTGTCCAGCCAGGCGTAGCCGCGCTGCATGATTTGCACGTTGAGCTGGCCGCTTTGCAAATAGGCGTCGTTGACGCTGGTGATTTCCAGCTCGCCGCGCGCGCTGGGTTTGACGGACTTGGCGATGTCCACGACTTGCGCGTCGTAGAAATACAGGCCGGTGACGGCGTAGCTGCTTTTGGGGCGGGCCGGTTTTTCCTCGATGCTGATGGCGCGGCCGGCGCGGTCGAACTCCACCACGCCGTAGCGTTCGGGGTCGTGCACGTGATAGGCGAAAACGGTGGCGCCCTGGCGGCGCGCATCGGCCGCGCCCAGCAGGGCTTCGAAGTCGTGGCCGTAAAAAATGTTGTCGCCCAGCACCAGGGCGCTGGGCGCGCCATTCAAAAAGCGCTCGCCGATCAGAAATGCCTGCGCCAGCCCGTCGGGGCTGGGCTGCACGGCGTATTCGATGTGCATGCCCCACTGGCTGCCGTCGCCCAGCAGTTGCTCAAAGCGCGGGGTGTCTTGCGGGGTGCTGATGACCAGCGCCTCGCGTATGCCCGCCAGCATGAGCGTGGCCAGGGGGTAATAAATCATGGGCTTGTCATACACCGGCAAGAGCTGCTTGCTGATGGCCAGGGTGGCCGGGTGCAGCCGCGTGCCGGAGCCGCCGGCCAGGATGATGCCTTTGCGTGCCTGAGTCATGGTGTGTAGGGGGTGGGGTGATCGAAAAGCTCGGCCAGCATGTGCTGCACGCCCTGCTGCCAGGGGGGCAGGCGCAGGCCGAAGGCGGTTTGCAGTTTGCGGGTGTCCAGCCGCGAGTTGTGCGGGCGGCGGGCGGCGGTGGGGTATTGGCTGGTGGCGATGGGCTCGATGCGCTGCACTTTCAGCGCCTGGCGGCTTTGCCGGGCCTGGTCAATCACGTGGCTGGCCAGTTCGTGCCAGTGGGTGCAGCCGGCGGCGGCCAGGTGATAGAGGCCCGCTTTTTCCGGCTGGCGCAGGGTTTGGGCCATGGCGTGGGCGGTGACGTCGGCAATCAGCGCGGCTCCGGTGGGCGCGCCCCACTGGTCGTTGATGACGCGAAGCTGCTCGCGCTCGGCCGCCAGGCGCAGCATGGTTTTGATGAAGTTGCCGCCACGCGCGGCATACACCCAGCTGGTGCGAAAGATCAGATGCGCGCAGCCGCTGGCGGCGATGGCCTGCTCGCCTTCGAGCTTGGTGGCGCCATACACGCTCAGGGGGCCGGTGGCGTCGCCCTCCTGCCAGGGGGCGCTGCCGCTGCCGTCGAAAACGTAATCGGTGCTGTAGTGCACCAGCAGCGCGCCGCAGTCCGCAGCCGCGCGCGCCAGGGCGGCGGGGGCCTGGGCGTTGATCAGGCGCGCCAATTCCGGCTCGCTTTCGGCCTTGTCCACGGCGGTGTAGGCGGCGGCGTTGACGATGACTTGCGGGCGCACGGCGCGCACGGTGGCGGCCAGGGCGTCCACATCGCTCAAGTCGCCGCACAGGCCGGCGTTTGCATCGCCCGCGCGATCCAGCGCCAGCACTTCGCCCAGCGGCGCCAGGGCGCGTTGCAGCTGCCAGCCCACCTGGCCGTTTTTGCCCAGCAGCAAAATTTTCACTGCGCCTTCTCCTGCGCGGCGGCTGCGCCATATTGCGCCGCCACCCACTCGCGGTAAGCGCCGCTTTGCACGGCCTGCACCCATTCGGGGTTGTCCAGATACCAGCGCAGCGTTTTGCGTATGCCGCTTTCAAAGGTTTCGGCCGGCCGCCAGCCCAGTTCGCGCTCGATCTTGCGCGCATCTATGGCGTAGCGGCGGTCATGGCCGGGGCGGTCTTGCACGTGCCTGATCTGGCTGCGGTAGCTGCCGCCATCTGCGCGCGGACGCATTTCATCCAGCAGGTCGCAGAGGGTGTGCACGATTTGCAGATTGGTTTTTTCGTTCCAGCCGCCCACGTTGTAGGTTTCGCCCACGCGGCCGCGCTCGAGCACGCGGCGGATGGCGCTGCAATGGTCTTTCACATACAGCCAGTCGCGCACCTGCTGGCCGTCGCCATACACGGGCAGGGGCTGGCCCGCCAGGGCGTTGACGATCATCAGCGGGATGAGTTTTTCCGGGAAGTGAAACGGCCCGTAGTTGTTGCTGCAATTGGTGGTGAGCACGGGCAGGCCGTGGGTGTGATGCCAGGCGCGCACCAGATGGTCGCTGGCGGCCTTGCTGGCACTGTAGGGGCTGTTGGGTTCGTAGGCGTGCGTCTCGGCAAAGGCCGGCGCTTCGGGCGCGAGGCTGCCGTACACCTCGTCGGTGGAAACGTGCAAGAAGCGAAA
>ERZ772827.328-NODE-328-length-26451-cov-17.492650_pt1 | contig 26451 bp, 36 predicted proteins | sample MGYA00580850_ERZ772827 | MGnify/ENA primary metagenome ERZ772827 (study PRJEB29015, sample SAMEA2737950) | human oral metagenome | biome: human oral; feature: human-associated habitat; material: dental | place: China | collected 2145 ... | reverse complement strand
TTGCCTTTTTCGCAGAGGCGGTTTTGACAGTGATTGCGATACCGTTAGACAAGAACCGTATCTGGTAAAGCTCTTTGAAGTTTATTCTCTTGTCGCGCTTGACAAGCACCTCTTTTTTAAGACCTCCCACAGCTCTTACCTTAATTTTGTTTATCGAGACTTTTTTACCGTAGCTCATTTTCTTCTCCTTTATGTTAGATTAGAGATTTGATTAGCGTTTGCCCTTTATTCAAAGAACAGTTGATTGATTGTGATAGCGTCCAGGAAGCCGTCAGAGACGATTTTAGCGCGTCTGTTGATTTCCTGGAGGATTTGTCGCATTTCTATTTTCAAAGCCGTAGGAGCGCTCACAAAGCTGTTGTAGCCCTCATTCTCAAGCTCATCACGTATAATGTCGATGAGTTCAAACAGCTCCTCCTGCGTTAATTCGGTTATAGAGTGATTGTTGTAGTAATTGTTCATTACCTTTGCCCCTTTCAGGTATTAAAATGGTTATGTTATAAGTATAATCTAATTGTGCTTATGTTGTCAATACCAATTTTTAGCAATTCTCCTTTTTTAGCTCATCAAGTTTGATATTCTTCTTAGCTTTCCAGGCAGCAGCCAGTTCTTCGGGCGTTTTGCTGTGGTATGCATAACCAGCGTCTTTGATTTCAAGGTCTCTCGCGTTATATTCCACGCCGTCGATTGTCATAGTCTCGCCGCCAGCCAGTAATACAGATTCCAGGCGGTTCTTTTCGTCATAACCGATGGTCTTGATTAGCTTTTCATTGTGATAGATTTCGTATTTCTCTACAAACATTTTTAAGTTCTCCGTAGGTTAATTATTAGCTTATTTATTAGTTGGGTTAGCACTCGACTTCAACGCCGTGCAAAGCACTCAGAACTTTCTCAAAATCCATCACCAAAACACGTTGCACGCGAGGGTGATTTTTCAAGTAATCATACGCCATACGCTCTTGATATGTAAGTTTCCAGAGTTTCGTATAGCCCTCCTCCACCAACATAAAGTCCATACGAGTATACTCTTTAGTAAAAATTGGCGTAGAGCGTCGTTTGGTGTAGCGACCAGAGCCAGTAGTCCACTCAGAAGCAGTTTTGATGTAACCACTCTGGGCAAATTCACGGATATTGTCAATGTCGCGTTTAGCGATTTTTTTAGTCGTTGTCATTTCGTTTATCCTCCGTATGAGTTTAAGTTTTATATGTAACCGAATGGTTATGTTATTAGTATACATAACCGTGCTTACGTTGTCAACGGTTTTATGCTTATTTTTCTAGTTTTTTCTATATTTTTTAATCTACCCCAGTTAGGGTTGTGGAAAACTCTCATAAAAAAAGAGACCCTCACCAGAAAAGGGTCTCGTCGCGGAGTTTTCGGAAGCTACCGCTAGAAAGTAGCCACCGTCTTTATTTTAGCTAGTTTCGTATGACTTGTCCAGGAAATATTAGTCCGCGGTTGGCTATTCCGTTTCTATTAGCCAATCCCTGGGCATATCCTGAGTTGCCGTATAAGCCGTTTACAGAGCGATACCAGCCATTCTTGAGTGCAATACCACCAAGAGTGTCCCCGCGCTTCACAACGTATGCTGATGAGCTTACAGAGGGTGCTACGGGTGTTTGGATACGTGGGTAAGTACTTGCTACACGTGAGTTGACGGCTGCTTGCACTTCTGCTGGGTTGTAGCCTGCTGCCTGCAACCGTGCTACGCGGTCATTGCCGCTGCCGTACACGCCCCTTAAAACGTCTGCCACAACTTGGTCATTCACTGGTTTTGAGTTGTTTGCTTGTGGGGCTGGTGCGCTCGGAGCGCTATTATTACTTGCCCAGATATTCGGTCGGTAGTAGCCGATTATTGAGTTGCGGTAGCCGCCTAAGTCCATCAGATTAAACGCGTTACCGACGTAGATATTGCCTGAGCCTTGGTTCTGTCCGAAAAACTTGCCTTGGTAGTACATAGCAACGTGTCCGTACGTTCCGCCGCCGAAAATTGCCCAGTCGCCATCTTTCATACCAGCTTGCCCGCCGTGCCAGGTAAAGCCGAGTGCTTGGATTTCGCCGACTTGATTTGCGTAGCCACTCGCTCCACCAGTCCTAGTTGCTACGACACGCCCGCTCAAGCTGAACATAAACTGTTTGAAACCTGCCACACACTGTAGACCGTAACCCTCGTTAAAGCCTCTGCCGTTCATGGCGTTCACGAACGCCGCGGGACTGGACAAGTCGGTCTTGTAGTACACACCAGAACCCATCTGCGCTAATTCCTTATCTACAGGGTCGCAGCCTGAACCTTTATCCTGTGGTACGTCTAGCCCAAGCATGCCAGCAATCGCCGTCTCACGCTTTTTGGCTAGCTCACACAAGGCTTTTTCGGTAGACTTTGAGTATTTCGCCTTTGAGCCGTCAAGGGTGATACTGCCGTCCTCTGAGGGCTTGCCTATGATTAAAAATACAGATGATATGATGATGACGCTTGCAACTATCAACACATCTAGCCGATTGATAACCATTTCTTTTAATCTAGAAGCTAATTTCTTCATGATTAAGCCTCCGTCTTGTCAGTTTCTTTTGCCTGTTTCTTGTCTTGGGCGTTCTTCTGGTTGGTAACACCAAGGAAGTAAACGTTCACACCACCAGCGACCAACAGAGCCGTTGCCGTCAATTGTTTTGCGATTGCCTGGAAGCCCCAGATATCACCCAAACCTTGAACGATAAAAGCCCCGAACGCTAACAGACCCACTGCCATTGACAGTTTGCGAGTTGTCTTTTTTTCTAGTTCCATTTTTGTTCTCCTTTTGTTTTCTTTTTATTATGGTCTAAAAAACTTATCAAGTCCATAGCTTGACAGCACCATCATGACTAAGCCGATTACTACCACCGCGGTAACATTTTTGTAAATCCGCTTTTCTGTCCCCTCGATGGTGTCCAACCTGTCCTCGTGGTCGTTGATTTTACTATTTAGAAACTCATGTTCTTTAGCGTGTAGTTCCACATAAGCCTGTAAAGACTGAGGTGTTACCATCTGCATTTCTGCGATTGCTTTCTCTAATTTCGTCATTCTCTGAGCTAAGCTCAAAAGCCCCTCCGAAAGTACTGCCACTTTCTTGTCAATTTCATGAAGCAGCTCTGTATTTGTCTGTTTTGCCATTTTGCCCTCTTTTTCTTTTTGTTTCTCTTTCTTTATCTTACTCCATCTCCGCGATTAAGCGCATAGAGAACCTACTCTGTGTTGCCAGTCCTCCATAGTTTCGGTTTTCTGAACAGTGCGCGCGCACGTCTATTATGTCTCCCTTTTTAAGCTTTACATCAAATGTGTGAGACAAGCGAACCAGGGTAAGTGCATTGCTACTTCCAGCGAAACGGCTCATTTCCTCTAGCATTGCTCCATTCTTGTAAACCATAGCTGTCGATGTAGCAGCAGCATTATAGCCTGCCGACGTTATTGCCACTTTGGCAGAGATAGTATAGATACCGTCTTGGGGGACAACTGCTTGATGGCTTGAGGTGTTAAACATGCCGACGGTGTCGTACTCCGTCTTGTTGTAGTTAACGATATAAACACCTCCGCCTTGAAGATTATCCCAAGCAGATGTGGTGGCTGCGAACATAGGAAACTTGGTTGTGTTGATTGCTGACGGGGTAACAGCCCCAACTGCCAATTTATCGCTGTGGATAGACTTATCTGCCAAGTATTCCGCATTAAGAGGAAAGCCTACCAACTTTCTCATGTCTATAATCATTGGCTGGGCAAGCGATGTAGCGTTAGCACCCACACGAACCCGACCAAGAATGATATAAGGGTTAGTAGCACCTACTCCAGACTGAATGACTGAAGCGGGCGGGTCTTGAGGCGAAGCAGCTGGTGTTCCAGCAATCTCTTTAATCTTGAAAATGCCGTTAATGTTATCTACCACTGCAGTCGTTGGCGTTACGCTTTTATCGATGTAGCCGACAATCAATGAGTTCCGTGGTAGAGACGGTGAGGCTGCCGCCAAAGTTATAGTCTCATCTGCGTCTGCCTGTATCATATGTCCGTAGCCAAGCCCAGTGTCGATATTGCCTGTGCCAGCTTTTACGACCACTTTAAGCCCCGTTCCACCAGAGACTGTAACATTTAACCCATTCGCCACCGAAGTGCCGTACATGGCGTTTATAAAGGCTGAGAGGGCTGCTTGCGAGTGTCTACCCCCGTTCATATTGAATACTTTTCGTGTCATTTTTGTTCTCCTTTTCTTTTCTCTATCATATCAGCGTCAAGCTGCCCTTTCCAGTAGATAACGCGTAAAACTTTATTCTGTGCGTCGTTTGCTTATCCCCTGCTGACAGTGTAAGTTTCACGGCGAAATCTTGATAGTCTTGCGAGGTTGACGGCTTTCTAAGTATGAGAATACCTGGTACTGGCGGGTACTGCGATGAGGTCTTGACTTCGTGATTTTCAGCGATTTTGAAACAGGCTGGCTGCTTTCCGTCTCGCGTTTTCTCTGGGGTAAATCTGGCAGTGTAGTTGTACTCTTGTCCAAACGCGCCAGGTGGCAAGGTGATTTCTACGTCCCACACTTTCATGGTTTGCGACTTGAACGTTTTTACGGCGTCTGAGCCTACAATCTGATTACCCTTTAGCTCGTTAAAATCCATCTCAAGCTCTTTGATGATGGATATCAAGTCATTATCTTCGTTTAATCTGCTCATCTTTCAATACCTCTCTGCCCAGATTGTAACAGGGGCGTTAGCCGTTACGGTGGCTCTAATGTTAAACGTATAACCTGTCGCTGGATTGCCGAAAACAGGAACGAACCAAGCCATGAAGTCCGCACCGTACCTAGTCGGGTCTAATGGGAATGAAAACGGATATGTATCTACCTCTGTAGCTCGGTCAATTTCAATCGCTATGTCTGCCACTAGGTCTATCCCCTCTGATTGAACGTAAAATATGGCAGCTCCCCATTTGCTACCAGGGATTTGTCCATTCTTGTCGCACGTAACAGAGATATCCCAAGGCTTATCCGACCTCTGAGGGTACGTCATAATCTGGTTTGAGCCTATGAACTGTCGGTTCTTCAGCTCGTCCCTTTCTCTTAGTAAAACGCGTAGACGTTCTATCAAACTGTTGTCGTTTCTGTAAATCATCTTCCCCTCCTAAAAATTACGGTAGCTTTTTACCATCATCCTCAGCGAACCTTTATCTGTACTCCTTACAAAGAACCGAAACTTCAAGCTTATACCTTGTCCTGGAGGTGTCTTCCAGTAAAACGACGATTTCCACCTGTATACTGGTTTCTGTAAAGAGTAGTTGGTCAAGTCGTTTTGGTAGTTTATTTTACTGTTAGCCAGCAGGGAAGCCTCGCCAGCAGAAGCAATCATACAAATCCCGAAGCTCGGGTTGTAAGCTGGCTGTAGCCTTGCAGAGTTGTTCAGCAGGGCGTCCAGATATGGAATTACTATAGGATTGTTTTGATTGAGCGGGCGGAACTCGCAAGTAACGTCTATGTTGTTTAGAAAGCCAACCGCTGTCGCTGGCAGATTGACAGTATCAGTGGTGGTTACCACTCCGTTAAAATCTGTGTACTCAAAGAATTGCCAATCTGTATCTTTTGGGTTTAGATACGTTTTTACCCCTGATTTGTTAGAGGTTGGCTGAGGCGTTATTTTGAGGTCTATCAATTTAGCCTCCAGGGCAGCAATCCGTCTCTGCAAGTGCATTTCTTGCATGTCGTTCAATCTGTTCACTACCCCTCCTCTTGCTGAGCTATGATGTCGTCGATGTTGATGTCGTCGAAAGTGATGTCGACTGTCTCTGCGTCGTTATCATCGACTGAACACTCAATCTTTTCAATCCTGTAATAGCCCTTAATGTGAGATAGAGATTTGAAACCTCCTAACTCTGCATAAATAGTGTCGCCTATCCCTACGTCATTGAGGTCTAATATTCCATCATGGACTGTGAATGATGGAAGCTCTCGCGGGTCTTTCACGGCTTGAAGCACGCCATTCACGTGTTCTTGTAAGGTGGACAGTCTCTCCACTGAGTTATACGTAACGACTTTCTCTCGACGATAGAACTGCTGCATAGAGTGATAATCGCGTGAGAACGCTTGTACAGCGTCGTCTCCGTTCCCTGAACCGAAACCTTGGATGAAGTTGAAAAGCGTGTCTCCGCGTCTCTCAAAGGCAAATGAGTCTACGTTTTCTGGGTACACCAAGCGAATATCTGGTCGGTAATTCCCCAAAGCCTCGTATGAATGAAAAGTCTTGTCCGCGTCGAACTTAATATCAGGTCCTTTAATCACGTTGGTCATTTGCTGGATAAAGTCTTTAACGTTCTTCTTCGTGAAGTGTCGGTCGCGCTTCATTCCTTGAGCTATGTTTCCCTTTTTAATCCCGAAGTTGCTCCCAGTTTTAGCTTGCACTTGCTCAATCACGCCCCACAGGATATCACCCTGCCAAGTATTGTCGTAGTCAATCGTTAGATACTGGTCTTTAAGGTAGTTCAAGTAACCTGTACAAGAGACTGTCAATTTTACGGAAGCCCCGTTTGGTGAGTAACCAAACTTGATGATATTAGCTCCAAATAGATACTTTCCCTCTCGCTTTACTCTAATATCGGTGGACAGAATGTCCATAAATGAAAACGGATTGTCTATCACGCCAATCTTCTCTATGTATTCCTCATACTCTGCTAAGTCTATATCGAACTCTAGGACTTCGTGGGCGTTTCTCTGCATAACCCACTTCACGTTAGAACACAGATGACGGATATCTCCCAATAAGATACCGTTCTTACTCCATACTTCAATTTCATATCTTCTCATCTAAATACCTAAGAACCCTGACTGGTATCGAACCTCAGCTTTTGTATTCTCTGAACCTATATCGCTTTGCACTTCCATTATGTTCATTCCTGGGATAAGTCCGAAAAAGGTCGAACCCTCGTACTGCAGTGCATAGATGTTCAATCCGTTGTGGGTGATGGTCTTATTCCTCATATCGATTATCAGCTTGTCGCCATCTAATACGGTAACCATCACCTGCATAAACTTGTTCGTGGTGCGGTTGATTATCTTGGGGTTAGTCGCTGGGGTAGTAATAGTGATAATCGGGTAGACGGTTTCGTTTCCCGAGTTGGTTACGACAGACGGCTCGCTACCCGCTGAGATATCAAATGGAATGTCAAATGGAATATCGAAGCCTCCGTCTATTGTCTTGCTGATGATGGCTAATAGTTCTCCAGATGAATTGTCATAGAATAGAGGGTCTTCGGACAGTAAGTCAATCTTCCACTTGGCTATGTTTAATTCTCGTTGAATAGGCATTTGGTTAGCCATGACGAATACTTCAGTGGCGAACTCCATACCAGCATAAGTTACAATCCGAAGCTTCAGTTTTTTCCTCTGTAACACACTCACAAGCTCTCTGCGCTTGTTTTCTACGTCAATCGGCTCTCCACCAAAGATACGACCCTGGAAGCTGATATAGCGCCCCTCATACAACTGTCGAGACACCCACGAACCATCTCTACCCTGATTTACGCCAGTAGCTGAACGGATATTCGGCAATCCTGACACGCCCTCGATTGGCTCATCCAGATACATGAGGTTCTCTGCGTTGTTTAGTTCAAAATCGTCTAAATATACTCTCATCTTTCCCTCCTTATGCTTGGCTCACTAAGTACCCAATTCTCGACGCCAGTTGATACGCGTCTGTGTCTTTATAAATCTTAGCGTCAATGTTGATGTTGATGTTGCCTCTCTCTCGATTTTCTTTCAGGTAGTTTTCAGTCCTCTGTGCTGGCATAACCTTAGAACCTCTTGGCAGAGTAACCATCTCAGGTCCGTTCTCACCGACCAGATATCTACCACCCTCAGCATGCTCTGTACCAGCAGCCAACTTCTTGAACCGCACCTCTGGCACTTTCGGAATGTGAACGCCAGGAATGTGGTTGATAATGTTGGCAGCACCGTTAATCAAGCCGATAAATCCGTTGATAGAGTCCTCAGCTTTCTTAATCAGCCAGTTGATAGCAGTCTTTACCGTATTTGAGATAGCCTCTCCCACCATTCTTCCGATGTCTTTGAACTTAGAGACAATCGTATTCCATAGGTTGCCGAAGAACTCTCCTACAGGAGCAAATATCCTTTTAATATTGTCCCAGGCTTCTCTGAACCTATCACTGAACCACTGCCCAACGGACTGGAATACACCGACTATCTTATTCCAAACGTCCCTAAAGAACCCAGCAACTTGATTCCAGGTATCGCATATAGCAGTCCACGCTTCTCTAAATCTGTCTCCGAACCACTGTCCGACTACCGTAAAGATGTCTACAATGCCCTGCCACAGACCTTGGAAGAACTCGACTGCTGCTTTCCATATATTCACAACAGTACTCCACGCTATCCAGAACATGTCTGAGAAGAACTGAACCACAGGGCTAAAGATGTCTACGATGACTTGCCACACTGCCTTGAAGAAATCGCTGAACCATTTAGCTATGCCATTGAAGAACGCGCTTATTTCGTTCCACTTCATGATGATGAAGCCAAGCAAAAGAGAGAATGGCCAGAATATCACGGCTAATACCGTAAGTCCCCACTCTTTAATCCAAGCTACAACCGCATTGAATACGTCCTTGACGCCGTTCCAGACGTCGCTGAACCATTTACTAATCCCTTTCCACAAATCCTTAAAGAACTTGACTGTGTTGTCCCAGGAATCCTTGAACCACTTTGCAAAGTCGTCCACGCCCTTTTTAATTCCGTCCCAAACGCCTATGAAGAAGTTTCTGAAGCCCTCCACGTTGTTCCACAACCAAATAAACCCAGCAACTAAAGCTGTAACGGCGATGATTGTTGCGCCTATTGGATTAGTAGCAAAGGCAATCCCTAGCTTTACCACCTGGATTGTCGCCTTTTTAACCGCTCCAGCTATCACACCGAATGCAGTACCGATTTTGGCAGAGACGACCCCCTGAGAAGCGCCTGTAATGCCCTCCATGCCTAACTTAAAGCCCTGTGCTGCTGTCTGACAAGTCAAGAATGCTCCGTGCAAGCCTTTCACAACGCCTGTAACGACGTTTATCACCTTAAGACCCAATGCTGCCACCTTTAACGCCACAAACGCCCCAGCGGCGATTTTAGCGGCTAACACGACCTTATCGAAGTTCTCGCTTAACCATTTAAGAGCGTCAAGTATTTTAGGTATGACTTCCTCTGCCAGTTTCGCCAACTGGTCGCCCAAGTCTTTCATCGCCTGTTTCATCTCGGGCTTGCCCATCTCTTTGGTTAAGTCGCGGATTAAGTTCATCAATCTGTCGCCCGCCCCGCCAGCAATGAACTTGTTGGTATCAGCGTCCACACCCAAAATCTGCATACCTAGGTTACGAAAAGCAGACTGCACACGGATTAAAGCACCGTCGATGGTGTTAGCTCGTCCCTCCAAGAGACTATCTGGCAAGGCTTTGTCTAGGGCTTTGAACAGATTATCAGCGGTTATCTTAGTACCGCGCAATGACTTATCTAATCCGATACCTCGCTCAATAAGCATGTCGAACGTCGTGGCGTCGAGGCTTCCTGTGGCTGCCACACGTCCTAGGATTGACGCCAGCTCCTGGAACGTCGTTTTGCCCAGGGACACACCCTTGGACAGGATTTTCACCTTATCGACTAAGGTATTGGTCTCTTGACCGTACATCTTAAGAGTAGAAGCAGCAGCAAATAAGTCCGAACGGTTAAACAGCACACCAGTGTCGCTTCTCGCGTACTTCACTAAATCTTGCAAGACCTTATTGACGGCGTTTCCGTCTTTCTCATAAGCTTTCAGGGCGTACGAGGCGTTCTCCACGTTCCTCACCTGCTCAAACGCTGCTTTGCCCATCGCTAAGAACCCAGCAGAGCCTGTGATAGCCACTCCTGCCACGGTCTTTAAGAATGAACCGACCCTTGACGCTGCGTTGTCCAGCCCAGAAGACATTCTTGATAACCCAGACTGGGTGTTAGTCAGGAAGTCTCTAAACGACTTGTGGGCGTTTCCCGCTGCTGTCTGTTGACGCTTAAAACTCGCCTCCACCTCGTTAGTGGCTGATTTAGAGGCAGCCGCCAACTTGGCAAACACTTCTGAGGCACTGTCGTGTGCTGAGATGATGATTTTAACGCTGTTGTTACTTGCCATTTTGGTTTTGCCTTTGTTCTATTTTTGTTCTGTTTTTACTGCTGTTTCTGTTCAGCTCTCTTTTGTTCTAGTTTATCACGCTCATCTTGCAGCTTCCAGATATATAAAGCCCGCTCCACTTCCTCATATGGTTCTTCTAAATACTCCTGATACGACAATCCAAGGCGTTCTCGATAGATTACGCCCTGGATTTCTTGTGCAAACTCTTGAGGGATTTGAACGCCTCTTAGGATAGCGCTCCTGTAACGGCTGCGACGCTCATTGGCTCTAGCGCGCCGTTCTGAGCCGTCGCTGAAGCTTTTGGGTCAAAGTCTTTTCCTACTAAGACAGAGAAAATCTCGGTAACGACTACGAATGGCAGCTCATCGATATCTTCCACCTGCATGTCTACCAGTTCCTTGCCAGTCTCGGTCTCGATATAGACCTTTCCTCGCACAAACTTCTTTTTCGCCCATTCTAGCGTTTGAGCGGATAACTGAGCTTTGTCTGCCTCATCAATGTTTGAGTTGGCGAACTCTGCCATGTCTTTGGTCAACATTGGTGAGACGATGACGTAAGCTCCGTCCCAACCGTCAATCAGTTTACCGATATCTACTTTCTTGTTAAGTGCTAAACGTCCCATATTCCTCCTTATTTCTTATTTAAGCGTTGTAGTTTGCTTTGGTGTTGGTCAAAACTGCCTCAATAGCCTTGCCCTTGGTTGCGTCTAGTTCGATACTGAACGATAACGTCTGCTCAATGACTGCGTCTAAGTCGTTTGATGTACTCCATTCACTCACACGAACTTTTGGCGCTTTAATCTTCAAGCCTGGGTGCGATTTCGTACCAATCTGCACTTGCTTGTTCTCGATATTTACTTCCATAGCTTGAGCGGTGTTGTTGTAGTACTTATTCTCCCAATCCTGGTTCGTGTAAATCAGTACCATTTCGCCTGTAAGCTCGTATGCTCCTGTGTGGATGTCTGTAATGTCGATAGAGTCGTTGCATGCTAGATACGTGGTTGCGTTGCGGTTCAGCGTCATTTTGAAGCTCTTACATGCCACTGGAGCTGCCGTTGCCAGTCCTGCCTCGTCGTTTGCCATCTTCACTGATAAGTTACGGCTGGTGAACTCGTTTTCCTCAATAAAGGCTACGGTGTTTGAAGTGTCCGTTCCCATCTTTGCCAAGATGTCGCAGTTTACTTTCACCCAGTCGCCAGCTTCCACGGACAGTTCCATCTGGCTAAGAGTACCAAGAGCGTGGCGTCGGTCTGAGTTCGGGTCTTTACGTGCAATAGTCATAGTTGGCGGCGTTTGCAACTGGTTAATCGTGAATGAGTGTTCATACACGCCAGTGTCGCCTGTCTTAGTCTTTGATTCTACCGTACCGAAAATGTTAGACAATAAATAACCAACTCCGATGTCCGTTACTTTACCCTCTAGCTGTCCCTCTGCCCACTGAGACACGATTGCTGAGTCGTTAATCTTCTCGACGCGCCCCATCGCACTTTCGTTTTGAATAGCCGTGGTTTTGCGACCAAAGCTGAGGGATAAATGCCTAAACCAGTAGCTCGGTGCTACCGCTGTTCCTCGGGTGGTTTCAGTTCCTACTCCGACTGATACTCGCCTACCAATAAACTCTGCCATTACTTGTTCTCCTTTTGTTCGTTTTTATCTTCTTGAATTGCTTGCTCTAAGCTTTCTGCTTCCACTACTTTGCCACTCTCTGGCATAAAGTATTTCCTCTTAGGTGTGATGACTTCTTGTGGGATATCTTTCTTTTTCTTTTCGTCCATGTTTTTCTCTTTCCTTTTCTTTATTCTTATCTTACTACACTTTGCGGGAATATTTAACAGTTACGGTCATTCTGAATATCAGGTTAATGCCGTTGTTCATCTCTAATAACTCGTAGCCTCCGTACGTTACCTGTGTCTGTAAGACATTCACCAGGTTCTCCCAATCGTACTCTTGTAGCTTGTCCATAATGAGGTCTTGCAAGTCATACATGGTGTTATACGCTTCTTCCTCGCTCTCTGGAGTTTCTGTCATTTCTATGTGGGTTAAGAGGGTGAACTTCGCCATTCTCTCGTCGCTACGGTTAGTCTCGGTCTCGTTGTCCACGTCGTCTGGTAAGACACGGATTGACGGATAAGCCTCGAACACTTGGAAGCTTGAGCCTGCCACCTCCTGGATTTCTGTTCCATTCTCTGTTGGCTTGAGGGTTTTCAAGGCTCGTATGAGTGAGTTCTTGATATCTTTGGTTATGAACTGCATGATTTTCTCTCTCCTTTCACAATATCTTCTCTATAATCCTGTTCATTCCACGGTTAAAGTCGTCTAGTACTTCGCCGTCTACGTCTAATAACGTTCTCTTAAGGTACGGGTGAGGTCTCGTTCCCTTTTTCGCAATCGCTCTCTGCATTGCGTAGGGATTGATACCTTTCATTCTTGACCATTGATACAGGGGCGTTCCTCTCTTTACGGACACCCAGTGCGGTCTCGTTCCGTATTCATGTGGGGCTGCGTGCTTTGCTGCTGGATAGACTGAAACGGTTAAAAAGTTCTCGAATGAGTACCTGATTGACTTCCTAAGCTCTCCCGACACGCCTACATTCACTCTTCTACGCATAATTCCCTGGGTTTGGATACCAGCACGCTCCAACATTGAGTGTGTTCCCTGCTTGATAGTGTCTGGGGCGCGTTTTAAGGCTGTCTGAAAGGCTGTATCGTCAATCTTGACATGCATATCATTTTCCCTCTGTGGACGTACAGGCAAGCTCTAAATGGCTCACAGGTGGCTGATTGATATACCGCTTAATTCCCTGCACGTACATGGTCATGCCTATCACTTCCAACTTGTCGCCCGACTTCACGTTTGAGTTCACATCGCAGTACACCGTATAAGCTTGTCCTATGTCGTATCCGTTCGCCACGGCGTCTTTGTCAGACATTGGCTGAGCTAAGCATTTAATCACACTCACAGGATTATCTCCGTACTTTCTCGATATTCCCGTTCCCACCTGGGTCTTTCTAAAGACTTTGGCGCTGTGGTTCAGCAACAACATCACACTCTCCTTAAACGATACGCGTTCAGTATCATCGCCACGCTTCCCTGCTCGCCCACACCAGAGCCGCTCTGAGCGCCGCTAGATGTATTCCCTGTACCAGAACCGTATGTGATGGAATAACCGCCTGTGGAGGCGCTAGAAATGGTCTTAGAGCCATTCTTATTACTCAGGTTGTCCTCAATCATCTGAGAAGCTGCTAACAACACGTCCGTCGGCACTTCTCCGTCGTCATACTGTGTTGTATACTTCACTTTCACTTGGTCATAGTCTCCACGGTCGCCCTTAAATGACGTCCCCGTTCTGCTTAGCACAATCCGTCCCTGAGAGTTCCAGCTAAACTCTTTTAATTTCGTCCCTCGTACTTCCACGTATTCTATCGACTTAATGTCCACATGAGGTAAGAACACCACAGGGTCATAGTCTAATACAGCTTCAAAAGTCTTCTTGTCTCCGAACACCCGTCCAGTATAGCCCTCAATCCATCTATTTACTGCCTCCACGTGCAACTGCATACGTTTTTTCTCTTCCGCAGAGAATGTTTTTCCAGTGATTTGCTCTAACTTCTCTACCGTGATTGCTCCCATATGTCATTACCACCTTTCCTGGGTTACTTTTCCTCTGATTATAGCAGTTTCCACCCACACAAAAAACTGCCCGCAATGGACAGTTTTCTGCTCGGTGAGTTTTCACGCTACTTCTTTTCTGCTGCTTTCTCTTCAGCTTTCACCTCGACATACGGTGTAGTGATATCGCGTGCTTCAGCTGCTTCATCGACGCGTGCTTTCTCACCACCGTCCAGCTTCACCACATCGCCCTTACAGTATGGGTAGATATCGACATTGAACTTTACCAACATAGTTCTCTCCTCTCTTACCTTACTACTTGCCTACTATTTAACCTTGGTCAACTTAGCAAAGGCTTCGCTCATGATTGGTAAACCAGCCACTCGCTTGAAGATAACCAGAGACATCTTGTCGCTCTCAAGGTCTGTGCCAGTCGTACCAAACTTGATACGGGTAGCTTCACGGTCGCCGATGAGGTAGTTCTTAAAGTCGCCGAACCACACCTCGGTTTCGTTAGTACCAGTACCCAAGTTCTCTGGGATTTCAGAGACTTCGTACACTGGACGTCCTAACAGAGTAGCAGGCGTACCCTCGGTCAAGCTTGGCAAGTAGATTGGGCGACCCGTGTTGTCTTTCAAGGTCATAATCAATCCAAGTGCCTTAGTACTTACCACGAAGACTGAGTTTGCACGGTAAGCTGCGTTCACTTTCAAGGTCAACTTGACTAAGTCGTCCCAAGCAAGCGCTGCGCCAGCCTGTGCCAGTTCAGCAGGGGTAATCTTTGAGCTACGGAAGCCAAACGGCTTGTTCGTACCATCACCACCAACGAATGCTGCGTTCTCATTGATTGCCAAGCTCAATGCAAAACGGTCTGCCACAAAGCTCTGGAGGCTCGGAGTAGTAGCTGTGTCAACCAAGCTCTCGTGGGTAAACTTACCAAAGCCACCCAGTTTGTGAGCTTTCATCTTAGCAATGTCAAAGGTCTGCTTGCTCTCCGTCGGGGCAACACCTTCACCTACCCAGTAAGTAGTCGGCAACGTACCCTCCAGTGGCAAGGTCAGGTCTGCTGGCATGTTTGACAGAACCGTCGCGATTTGGCGGATAGGGCTTAATACACGGAGCTTCTCACGGATTTGCGTGTCCAAAGTTGTAGGGACAAGATATCCACCGTCTGCGTCAGTGCCAACGCTCTGTCCTTTAGCTTTGTAGTCTTTCTCGAACTCTTCGTTCAAAGCTTTCAGTTCCGCAATGTCTTTGTTTGCCAAAGCCTTGTAGAAACGGCTGTTCAAGTCTTTCTCGCGGTCTGCTTCTTTCTTCTCTTCGTTGTCTTTACCAACGACTGCGTTTTTTGCTGCGGCAGCTGCTGCTTCTTTAGCTTTCTTGGCTGCCAGCTCTTTAATAGTCATTCCCATTGTCTTTTCCTTTCTTTCTGTTTTCCTATTTTTCTTGCTCTTCCTTGAGGGCTTTTTCAAACTCTTTCGCAAACTCTTCCTCTTGCTCTGGAGTTAGCTCGGTGTCCTCGTCTACCTCATCAGCACCAGAGTGGTCGTTCTCGCCCTCTTTAGCTGTTTCAGCTTCTGATTTCGCCTGCTTTTCGCCGTCTTGGTTTTCGTTATTATCGCTTTCACTGTCGCTGTCTTCGTTATCTTCTGCACCGACCTTGTCAGCGATTGCGTTTAACTTCTCGATTACTGGGGCAAACGCCTCATTGAATGCTGTGCTTATTGCCTCTGCAACTTTCTGTATGTCTTCGTCGCTCATTGTTTTTGTGTTCCTTTCTTGTTCTTCTTTATTTTTATCACTATCTAACTCTTCTTGCAACAGTTGCGCCTCTTTGTTCATAGAATCAATCATGAAGCGTGCGTCTTTCCGTGAAATAGTACCCTCCTTGAACGCTAACGCCACTGCTCGCGGATTGGCAGGGATAGGCACGATGGAGAACTCCAAGAGTTCGTTGTCTGCCAGAACGTCTTTCTTGTCCTCACTCGTCTTAAAGGTCTTAGGAATGAACCCCACAGACACGGTACGGAGAATACCAGCTTTAATCTGGTTAAACACCATATCGGCTTTCGGGTTTAGTCCCTCTTCGCTGAACTTCACGGTAGACTTGGTGCGCGTTACGTCATCGTCGCCTTTCTCGGTCTCTAGTCCTAATGACGTTCCTAGGACGTTCTCTGGCTCTTCGGGATTATGTCCCCAGAGGACTATAGGATTATTCTCGTAGTTACCTGTGTCCCAGCTCTGCTCGACTATCTCGTCCATACGGTCAACTTGGTCGTCAGAGATGATGAACTGAGCCGTTCGCTCTTTCTCGTTCACAGACACTGATTTAGAGGTGAATAGTTTGGTGATTTTCTTCATATTTGTTTCCGTTCGTTTTTTGTTCTTTTTCTTTCTTTTCTTACGTTTATCTTACTACAAATCTTTCATGACTGGTAGTAGCACACAGCGACACCTCACATGTAGAGGTTGGTGGGCAATATCTTCATAGCTAAAGTTCAGCACGGCGTCGCTCTTGTTCTCTCTCGGTATCACCATGCTGTCTCCCTTGTTATAGAAGTTGTCGTCGATTGAGACTGTTCTATTGTGCATAGCCCCACAGAACTTACACACCCGCTCATCTTTACTTGTGTACCAGCGTTTAGCGGTTACTTGTCCTGATTGCCTCCACGCTTCCACATCGGCAAAGCCTTGGCTTCTCGTGGTCTCGCTCTCTGCTATCTTGTAGGCTCGGTCTTGTGCGGCGTACCCGAATATCTGATTTACTTTTTCTGTTAATTCATGGAGGCTGTCCCCGTTCATCATTCCCTGAGATAGAGCAGCTCGGATTTGCTTCTTGGTCTCTTCCGTAATAGTCTTTGAGGCTTTCAGTGGCTCGGTCTTCAAGAACCTCTGTATCCTGAGGCTGATTGGGTCGAATAGGATATCGTCGTTCAGATTGAGTGCTTCCAGCGCGTCTTTCCCCGTCTCCTCGATTATCATGGCGTATATCCGTTTCATAGTCGCCGCGAACTCTGATTGGTACTTCTCCCAGTCTGCCATGTCGTCCAGCATTTCCTTTTTTTGCTTCTGTGAGGCTGTAGGATACGTTTTGAGGGCGTTCCGCAGCCATTTCAACACATCTTCCCTCTGTGCGTTAAACATCGCCTTAGAGGCTCTTAGAATGAGGTTCTCGTACTGCCTCGCCTGTCGTGTGTACAAGACGGATTTCGCCTCGCCTATGGCTTCCAGCTCGTCTTCATCTTTTTTTTGGCTCTTCTCACCCTCCTCTGCTTCTTGTGGGGCTTCAGTCTCTGGTTTCACTATGTCGGTCAACATGTCAATCGGCACTTCGTTCAACGGTCGGTACAAGACTGCTCCTGCTCCATTCTCTAACGGTGGCAGTCCTCGCTTCTCTCTCACTTCATCAATGGTCAACCACTTGTTCACTCCTTGGGCGTCCTCTGCTAACTCTTGGGCTTTGTCCTCTGGGATTGGGTTCACAAAGTCTATTTCAAGTGCTGGGTCGTATTTCTCCACCAGTTCAACGTTCAATAACTCTTTCAGTCCTCTCACTCGTGGCAACACCACGCGCTTTGCCATAGTGTAGTCTTGAGCTTCAGCGTTGGCTCGGTTCACGTCTTCAGTCATTCCCACGATAGACGGAGAAGTCCTGAACATAGCGAATATCTCGTCTTTGGAGAACTTCCGTGATTCTAGGAAGTCTAGGTCTTGCTGGTTAAGAGAATACGGCACTAGCTTAGCTCCGCCCTCCAGGATAATCTGCTTAAAGGCGTTATCACTGCCTGCATGAGCTTCGTCCATTTGTTTGCTTAATCTTTGGTAGACTTCATCGGTCATGACGTCTGGTACTTCTAGTACTGCTGATGGTCGTGCTGCGTTCGCGAATAGTCCCCTGTTCCACTCTCGCATTCTATAGTCAGTGTCTAACGCCATGGCAGAGGCTTTGATGATACTGCGTCCCTGATATGGATTGTCTGGGTCAGGGTTAATGTCTCGGATAAAACAGTCCAGAGGGATATCGTGTCCCAGAAAGTTCACCACACTGTCTTCTCGGCTGTCTCCCAGTTTAAGGTTGGCTAGGTGAGACGGTACGACGTGTAAAGCATGTGGCAGCTGGTCAGAGGCAGCGTCCATGATTTCTCCGTTCCGCATTTTTAAGATATAAGCTTCACCTGTTAAGTTCATGTATTGATAGTACAAGCTCCAAAACTGTGAGCCTCTGAGCCAGCCGTTCGGTCTCTTCAGCAAGTCTAGGATTTCGTGGTCGAAGATTTCCTCACGGTCGCCGTTCTTTCGCTTACGGTACAGTTTCAATTCCACTGAGGCACACTCTTCTGATATCGCACTGTTGGCAGCAAACACCCAGCCTATGTTAGCTCTCAATTGTGAGCGTTTTGATGAGTAGTTGTTCATACGTGAGCTTCCACTAGTGAAGTCTCCAGTCAAGTATTTGTCCAGGTCAATGTGAGGTACGTCTTGGAACGCTGTCCCCCCTATTAGATTCTTGATTACTCTTCGCATTCTCATCGTTCGTTTCCCTTTTTATTTTCCCTTTATTTTCATCTCTCATTATAAATTATAAATCACAAAACTCTTATCTGGTATTCCCTTTGTTTCTCCTGCCATAACGCTAGTGCATTACTCCAGAAACTGTCTCCGTGTCCCTCTACTGATTCAAAGGCTTGTAGGTCAGAGGTTACGGCTAGGATTTGGTCGGTCTGTCTTGTGTCGTTAATAAGTTCAAGGTTACCACTTAAAACTGCTGTCTGCATTGATACTGCCATGGCGTTCTTGGACTTCATACTGAAATGTACGGGTTTCATTTCTCTTGGAATTAAGCCTTGCTCTTTGAAGCCTTCAAACTCTCCTCTGGTGTCATCATAGCGTAGTACGTCTATCTTGTATAGCTCGATGGCGTGGGTGAGATATTCCAGCTGTTTTTTGTAGTCCCAACCGTCTAGCCATTTGCTTAATAACTGTTTGTAGTGCGTCCCGTCTTTGTCTTCCCACATCTCGAATACAGAAAAATGAGCTGGGTGCGTGTGCTTTCCTATGTCATACCCTGCTACGACGTCGTGAGAACCGCTGTAAGACGCTTGATTGATTAAAGATGGGTTAATACACGTCATGAGTTCATTTCGTGTGATATAGCTGTCCTCAGAGTATGAGGGCTTGGCTCTGTATTCCTGGTTGAATGACTTCTCTCCGATTGTACGTCTGATAGCCTCCAGTTCGTCGAAAGATTTCCACTCAGGGAATAGGGCTATACGGTTAGCCTCGTCTTTCATCGCGTCTAGGATAACCACGTCAAATCTCTCTCTCAATCCCTCATCAAAGAAAAAGTCTGAGTATGTTTGAGGTGTTCCTACTACCCTGCACTTCCCGTCTTTCTTCACCATAGCGTATATCTGGAGTTTCATAACGTCATTGATTTTATGGATTACTGTTGGGGCTAGTTTGTTCTCTGGGTCTTTGAGAGGGTCGTCTATGTACACTCGGTCAGCATGAATACCGCGCTTAAATATTAACAATCCAGACGGCGTACACGTGAGGTTCGCTCCTTGACTGTTCGTGTAGTCCAAAACGCCCTCAGACAATCGTTTATTATCGGTAACAATCTTAAAAAACGGGTTGTCCATTATCATCTGCTTGATTTTTTTAAGGTGATATCTAGACATGTCCATGGAATAGCTGAAATACACCATTTCAACGTTTTGCTCTGCCGTGAATATATCGTACATGATTTCAGCGTACAATCTTGTAGATTTGAAGTGGTCGCGCGCAGTAACGTCCATTGTCCAGTCATACTGCTGCATATGGTCGCACGTATCGTCTATGAACTGCCCAGTTATGAACCGTGGAAAACTAGCGCTGAACACATTGTTCACGAACCACTTAAATCCATCTTTTACGTTTTTGCTTCTACGTCTCGCTAATTCAATCTGGGCATAAATACGTTCCAGTTCTGTGCCGTGTGTGCTATTTACTGTTTCTTGAGGCATTAGCTATCTTCTCCAGCTCTTCATCTGATAGTTCAGACAAGCTGCCAGTAAGACGTATAGTTTGGTTGGATTGGCTTGCGAACTCACTTCTAGCCTTTCTTTCAAGATACCATTTGGCCGTGTTTATGTCGCCGTCAGATATAGCTTTCATAAGCAGCTCTTTTGATTTTCTAATCAGTAATGTTTTAGCTCTGTTTATATCGTCCGTTAATTTGGGGTATTCTTTTAGCCATCTGTAATACGTATCTTTTGAAATTCCTACCTGATGACACACTTCTTCTACGTTCAATCCACGCTGGTGAGCAGCTATTATATTCGTGTGCATTTTAGGGTTGTATTTTCTTGGAGGTCCTGCTGTCATTTTCGTTTCTTCCTTTATTCTTTTTATTCTTATGGTTTATTTTGTCTATTGTTCTCTATTGATTGATTGTAGTGTAGCTCGTTCTGTGTCTGTACTAGTTTAATCAATAGGTCTTCTCTGCTGCTGTGTGCCACGTTAAAGAAATCAGCTATCATGTGCGCTTCGTTTTTATCTGGGAACACAAAAGTAAGCTTATAGTCTTTGTCTTTTTCGGTGTCTGGTGCGTCTTCGTATTCTTCAAATGAGAACTCTGATAGCATTTTCATTTCGCCTATTTCAGCGTCCGAGTACGGTAGGCTTTCATAGTCTTCATATTCTTTTATGAGCTCACTTACCAACGAAGCTTCTTGTATTCTGTCAAACGGCACTTGCTGCTGCCACCAGATTGTGTATTCTTTAGCTGTTTTGTCGTCGATTTCGCCCTCGTTGTAAACGTAAACTTCTTTATAGTTTAGTTCTTTTGCTGCTGTAAATCTCTGGTGTCCGTCTAAGATTTCATAGTCAATTCCGTTTTGAGGGTTTAGTCTTACAGCTATAAAGCCTTTTAAGCCGTTTATCTTTATAGATTTCTTTATTTTTTCGTATTCTGGAGTATCTGGTTCTTTCGGATTCCACGTGTTTACTCTTATGTTTTCAATCGGTACTTTAATAACCCTTTTAAGGTCGAACTGCTTATCTAACTTAGTTTTTAGTTTAGTTTTCATCTCTCCTCCACTTTCGTTCATTTTAGTTTAGTATTAGTTGTTTAGTAGTATTACCTCACTCCCATTGTACACCACGACTAGCCCATAATTTAGTGATATACTTCTCTAATTTTATCTGTTTGGTGATTTCCTCGTTTAAGAGCTGTGTCATCGTGTTAGGGTTTTTTGCTAATTGAGAGACGATATGACGAGGTAATGTTTGTTCACCGTTGAAGCTTCGTTGGTTGGCGAATATCAGAACAGTTTTCCAGTTAATACTGTCAACTGAATAGAATGAGTAGCGCTCTAATAGTTTTTTAGAAGTAGCTGCCAGCCCGTGTGTTTTATAATCGGCTTTCAAGATACTATACGTTCTATCCAACCAGACCATACGTCTCTTGGTACTAGAGTCGTTTGCTGGACTGATTGCGATGTAGTCAGTTTCTTTCATCATCATATGAAGATAGTCCCAGTTGTCGTCCTCGTGAAACACTGGTAAGGTCATTATGCCGTTCTGTTTGAACCATAGGAAGTTCTCCCACGATAATTGACACGCTAAGTCTGCCTCTTTCTCTGTCGGCTTGCGTCCTTTTTCGCCAGGAATGACATCTAGGTTTATAAAGTTTGCGTGCGGGAACTCTTTTTTAATTCCCTTGTAAAAATACAGCAGCTCGTCTCTGTTTACTTGATATCCACTATTCCACGTTGAAAACGCTCCAGAATCAATAATTATATTAGTGTCTGGACGAAACATCTTTAACATTTTTACAGCGTTTTCAATTTTCTGTTCAAGAGTAGCGCCTGTGGCTGACGCAAAAGATACAAGCAAGTTTTTTATTTTATCACGCAAAAAAGCTTCGCTAAGGTAGGCGTTCGAAAAGTTGTTTGTGAGATAGTATTTCACTTGTCATAATGAGGGACTTTCATTCTCTAGCTCTTTTCGTTCTACATATATACTTATTTCTATTTGTTTATACAAGCTCTTTCGCTGTTGGCTTTACTAATAAAATACTTGGTGCAGCTAATGACGATAGTGCTAGCTTCATAACCATGTTAGTGATGAACACACCCCATAACGCCTCAACAGGCAAATCGCCGTAAAATGCAATTAGAGCAAATAAAGCAGTGTCAACAGCAATTCCTACAACGTTGCTGATTAAAGCTACCCAAACTTGTTGCGTTTTTTTCCACAAATAACTGAACACTCTCGTGTCCAGAAGCTCAGAGATAATACCAGAGATGATACTTGCAACCACTAAACGACCAAAAGGCGTTAATACTGCGTCGTAAGCTTCCTGGTTAGCCCATGACGCGTCTGGTGGGATTTTTCCGACAATCCATAGGCATAGAAAAGCGAATGCTAGAATGCCGTAGGTAGTCCAGATGACACGCCGTGCAGCTTTCCTGCCGTATTTCTTTTGAATAATATCCTTGACTACAAACGTAAATGGGTAAATTAAAGTACCCGCGTCGTTTGCTAGCCCTGCTATGTTTATGATTTTAGTGCTTAAGATATTGGATAGCAGCACAAACGACGCGAATATCGACGACAATACAGACGCTGCACCGAACGTATCATTTTGATTTGAATTGATTGCTGAAAGTTTTGACATAGTGGTTTCCTTTCGTACACGAAATTTTAGTTTTACTGTCAAATCTATTCTAGCTTGTAATTACGATGTTGCAAAGTACCAAAGCCATATAGTAGCCCACAGCGTTACCAAAATCGCCAAGCTGGTGAATACCAATTTTGCGACGTAAACAGCGTTACAGAGCCTCTCACGGCGTTTTAGAGCCTGTTTTTCTTTGAGTTGCTTCTCACGAACCCAAGCTCTGGTTGATATAAAGGTGGTGGTAGTGTTTATTTCGTTCATATTGTTAGTATACATAATCGTGCTTATGTAGTCAATTATTTTGCTTGTTCAATTTTTGCTTTCTTTTTGCTTTCTCTAATTCTGAAAGCATGATTTTTTTACTCCTCATTACCAGATTATCTGTGTCTGTTCAGATTATCTGTGTCTGTTATTGTGAACGCACCGAACAAAGCGTCAATGTTATCAGTATTTAGTAACTTTTCTGAGACAATTGGATGACCAAATATCTTCCACTCTGAATACACATAGAGCCAAGCGTCTTCAATTTGACCCCACATTCTAACGTCATGTGACTGATACCACTTTAAGAATATGATATTAACGTCTCTGCCTCGTTTGCGTATGTAGTCTGCCACCCCGCTTAGCACAGATTGGCTGAGATTATTACTGTCTGAACTGTCCACCCACCTAAAGCCAATCTCTGGCGTTCCTCTTTTGAACTGTGGATTGTCCTTGTAGAAACTCTCCCAGTACCTGCGGAATATCTTGTAGTTTGAACACACAACTAAATTAGTCATCGGCTTTTTCACGAAGCACCCTCTCTATTCCTTTTACTTTTGCTTTGTAGTATTCAATCTTTTCTAAAAGCTCATATGTGTATATTTTCTCCGTCGATTTGGAGCGTCGGTCTAGCTCTTGTAGCTTTGAGTAACCGTAGGTTTTAATCATAAATAAAGCGTATGAGGTGTAGTTTCCTTTAAGGAAAATATTACAACGTTTGCAATTATGATGAGCTAATCCATCTGCTATAAATGTGCCTGTGGACGTTTGCACTGCGTAAACTCTCCTAGGCTCAACTTTTTTGATTGACTTTACTCGCATAACAGGTGCTTTTTCATAACTCAGAATATCGTATGTAGATTGAGCTTGCCGCATATGCTTTATGTATTCCCACTTACCGTTCGCAACCACTCTATGGTCGCCTGTGGCATAAAACTTGTCGCCATTTTCCATTTCAACCTCGTAAAGCTCACTAGGCATAAAGCTATCGACATTTTCAACAACCGCAACTTCAGGCTCAAAAGTGTCTTTGTCAAAAGCCCATAGTTTATCTCCGATTTTAATGTCCGCTATGCTCTTATTCGTGCCGTCAAACATTCTAAGTCTACTGTCCTCTGTCAGGCACTGCGGGTGTACATTATCTTCGCTCCACCTTGTCGCATACTTCCCTCGTGAGATGTAGTGTCCAGCGTCCATCTTAGTAATATCTTGAACTACTCCACAGGTACAGCATTTGTTCAATATTCTGCCGTCAGGGGTGATTTTCGCACCCCTGAGCCTTACCCACTTTGAGAAGATTGAATCTAGTCGTTTGACGACCTCTCCTCTAGTCATTTTCTTGTTAGTCTTCATAGTTCTCCTTGATGAACTTCCGTGCCTGTCTGAAAGTTCTAAATCTACCCAGGATTTCCACGCCACCGTCCACTCTTGCAAGCTCGATGTTTGATTTTCTCCTTTTGGCTACATCTGCAAACAGCTTTTTAATCCTCTTAGCTTCTCCTGTCGTAATGTGCCGCTTCATTTCATCAAAGTGCAGTGGTATTGCCAAGTCCACGATAGAGAACAGCGCGCCGTTCGCTGCCCATACTTCTTGTCGATTTGGGTCTCCAGCTCTCAATCTTTTCATTTACTCGCTCCCCAGCATGCAACCTAGCATAGCTTCGTTACTTTCTTCTTCAAATATTCTTTTGCTCAGCCTTTTTTCGAGGTTGTCCATATCTTTATCTATCTGCTCTGTATATTCTAACCTACTGCCAATTACTACATTAAACTCATTGTTATACTCTTGGTTCGTCATATTCTTTACCTTTGTGTTATTCCAGAATTGTCTTGGCGAGCCGTAGCCACCAACGAGCGTTTTAGAGTTTTCGCCGAACTTGAACTGGCAGCGTCTGAAGAAATCAGAGTGCGTAGCGATTGCTATGTCATTGATATTAAAGATTTCGTCAAACTTCTTGACAGTTATCTCACAGTGCCAGTTGTCATTCGTGAACATGATAGTAACCGCACACCTCACCTGGTTTGCCTCCAACCAGTCTACAAGGCGTTTCACCCGTTTTGACCTATGATTGATTAGCTTGTAACTCACCCCGCAGCTTATCATCGCAGGGATTAGAATATTTACACGCTTGGAACGTGGATTTCCGTTGTACATGCTTCCGAAAGTTTCTGGTATTCCCTCAACGTATCTTCCCATGTCGATGAAGTCGCCAGTAACGTCATAATCTACGCTCATTCCAGCACTATCACCGCCTAAAATCCTCTCGTCTTTTTGCATGAAGTCTGCGACTTTAGAAGGATTATTCTTGAACGTGTCCATCGCTTCTTCATAGGTTTTGAACATTTGAAAATCACCGTCGCCTTTGTTTTGCGAAGAGTCATATCTGCCGCGCCCATTCTTCAACTGGTTAGATATCACATCTAGGAATATGTCTATTCCCTCAAACTTTCCGCAAAGCTCTCCCTCATCAAAATATGTCAATTTGGTTTTGGTTTTACTTTCGGAATACTCTCCGTAGACAAAGCCATCGCCCTTGACTGTGTTTTCTAATGTAGTGTAGTCTATCAAATCCATCTAGACCTCCTACCAGATTATCTCAGCTTCTTCTGCCTCGGCTGTCTCGTGAGCTTTCTCAGTTTCGGAAGTTTCGTCCCATTTTTTCTTAGCCATGTCGCGGTAGCGAGACTTCTTGTCGCTCGGCAAGTTTTCCACAATCACAGCGTTAAGGACAGTCTCAAAATCAAGCCCGATATTTAGTAAAGAGCAGCCTTTAGTAGTGGCGCGTGGCGTTACTAACGCTCGGATACCGTCATTCTCAATAGTCTTTCTCAGCTCTCGCACCACCTTGAGCCAGTTCTTGCCAGTGTCTCCGTAGGCTTCTGCCATTTTGTCTTCCAGCTTCTCGTCAATGTCCCAAACCAAGACGGCAAAGCGGTCAAGTGTCGCAGCGTCAAGTTGGTTACGACCAACGTACATACGGTTAGCGCCGTTCCCAAACGTGTTAGCAGAGGCGATAAAGACAAAGTCTTTGTGTTGTTCCACCATTTTGTCTGGAAAGGCACAGAAGCCGTTAGACAGCGCCGCATTGACTTGGATAAGAACGTTAGCGTTGCCAGCGTCGATTTCGTCCATTAAGAACACTCCGCCCTCCTCATAAGCTTTTCGGAAGAGCGTCGGAACGTAACCACCCGAAGCGTGCATGTAGCCAATTATGTCTGATTTTGAGGTTTGAGCGCCTACAGACATTGTGTAGTGGCTTAATCCCAGTGCCTCAGCGACTTGAGCGGCAGCGTGCGTCTTCCCTGAACCTGCCATTCCGACTAACAGCACGGGGATTTTCTGTGAAGCCATCACAATAAGATTATCTAAAGCTTTGTGGCGTAGACCTTTAACGTCATGTAGCTTGCCGTCGTACTCGACTTTCATCGGCAGGTTTTCTTTGATAGATTTCTCAGCGTTTTTTACCAGTTTTTTCAGCTCTGGTATTTCGCTTGATATTTTACTATCGATTTTGTCTGAAACTGTTTTATCAATTTCGTTTAAGAGGGTATTTAACCCAGAGAAGTTTGCCATATTTCCTATGTATCTCCAATTTAATTTAATAAGGAAAGGTGCGACCGTTTGCAAGACGGCAGTTTTGCAGAGTTCTTTAACAGAACTTAACGACATCTTTATTTGAAGACACCACTCTAACGATTGCGTCTGTCAAAACTACAGCGATACCTCGCGACGACTCTTCCTCAAGCAGCTCTT
>ERZ772827.327-NODE-327-length-26452-cov-4.044247_pt1 | contig 26452 bp, 24 predicted proteins | sample MGYA00580850_ERZ772827 | MGnify/ENA primary metagenome ERZ772827 (study PRJEB29015, sample SAMEA2737950) | human oral metagenome | biome: human oral; feature: human-associated habitat; material: dental | place: China | collected 2145 ... | reverse complement strand
CAACTTTTTACTATCATCCAAACCCTCAATCTCGAAAACACCCCAAAAAAAAAACCCCCCGCCTGAATTGGCGGGGCGTTTCTTATTGAGATTCCGATAAATCCGGTTTTCAAATTACCGGATCGGTTTTGTCAGGCAGCCGGTGTTTCTTCTTCAGCGGCGGGTTCATCGTCACTGCCGGCAGGCGTTACCACCGTAACCAGCACGGGATTGACCTTGCCATGCAGAACAGGTTTGACGCCCTTGGGCAGTTGAATGTCGTTCAGGTGCAGCGTGGCGCCTTTTTCCAGTTTGGACAAATCCACCTCAATGGCTTCCGGCAAATCGGCGGGCAGGCAGGAAATTTCGATTTCCGTTACCACGTGATTGATCAGGGCCTTGCCCAGTTTCACTGCCGGGGATTCTTCCTCGCCCTTGTAGTGCAGGGGCACTTTGGTGTTCAGGCGGGTTTTGGCCGAAACGCGCTGGAAATCAATATGCAGGATTTGCTGGCGCACGGGGTGCATTTGCAAATCGCGCAGCAGGACTTTGCTGACCTGGCCGTTGATTTCCATATCCAGCACGGAAGAATGGAAAACTTCTTTTTTCACGGCTTGCCACAGGGCGTTGTGATCCAGCTCAATCAGATAAGGCTGGGCATCGCCGCCATAAACAATACCGGGCACCTTGCCCGCATTACGCAGGCGGCGGCTCGCACCCGTACCTTGCGTGGAACGCTCAAAAGCGACAAATTTCATGATTAACTCCAAATGTGAATCCGGCCGCGACCAGCACGGAATTCATTAACAAAAAAGTCCACCCTGAATCGGGTGGACCGCAGATATTCCGCAGATCAAAACAGGGTGTCTTGCTCCAGGAACAAACTCATGACCGATTCGCCGCGCGCAATGCGCTGAATCGTTTGCGCAAACAGGGGCGCAACGGAAACCTGGCGAATCTTGTTGCATTGCACAGCGGCGGGAGACAGCGGAATGGTGTTGGTCACCACCACTTCGTCCAGGGCCGTGCCCTGGCTGATGCGCTCGATCGCAGGGCCGGAAAAAATCGGGTGCGTGCAATAGGCGTAAACCTTTTTGGCGCCGCGCTCTTTGAGCACTTCGGCCGCCTTCACCAGCGTGCCGGCCGTGTCGATCATGTCGTCCATGACGACGCAGTTGCGTCCTTCGATGTCGCCGATGACGTGCATGACCTCGCTCACATTCGCCTTGGGGCGGCGTTTGTCGATGATGGCCAGCTCGCAGCCCAGTTGCTTGGCCAGGGCGCGGGCGCGCACCACGCCGCCCACATCGGGGCTGACGACCAGCAGGTCGGAATAATTTTTCTGCCGCAGATCGCCCAGCAGCGCCGGCGATGCGTAGATGTTGTCCACGGGGATGTCGAAAAAGCCCTGAATCTGGTCGGCGTGCAAGTCCATGGTGAGCACGCTGGCCACGCCCACGGTTTGCAGCAGGTTGGCCACCACTTTGGCGGAGATGGGAACGCGGGTTGAGCGGGGGCGGCGATCCTGCCTGGCGTAGCCGAAGTAGGGGATGACGGCGCTGATGCTTTCTGCCGATGCGCGCTTGAGCGCATCCACCATGATGAGCAGCTCCATCAGGTTTTCGTTGGTGGGCGCGCAAGTCGGCTGCACGACGAACACATGGCGGCCCCGGATGTTTTGCTTGATTTCGACAGTCACCTCGCCGTCGGAAAAACGGCTGACATTGGCTGCTCCCAGCGTGGTGCGCAGGCCGCTGGCGATTTCCTGGGCGAGCGCCACGTTGGCGTTGCCAGTGAAAACCAGAAAGTCGTGAGGAGTGGAGGGCTGCATGGACAGGCTCGCGGGCGTTGAATGATTTTGTGCGTGCCGCGCAGCATGGCGCAGGTTCAAAAAATTTGGCAGGGGAGGAAGGACTCGAACCCTCGCATGTCGGAATCAAAATCCGATGCCTTAACCAACTTGGCGACTCCCCTGCGCGGGATGACTTGTGCAAGTCACCCCTGAACCTTGCTTGAATGCCACCTGAGTAGCGGATGCATTTCAAGACGGCTGCATTCCCTGGCCTGCCAGCCTTCGGGAAGAACGGGAAACGGGCCTTTCCAGTCCTTGCCGATCACTGCGAAAACGGCGCTTCCAGAGCCGGTCATCCTGGGATTCAAGCCTGCTGATTGCAGCAGGCTGATCGCCTGGGCAACTTGCGGGTTGATTCGCTCGGCCACCGGTTGCAGGTCGTTTTTGCCGAAGGCAAACGGGTTTGCAACGAAAGGCGGAACTATAGCAGGTTTTGTATCGCGTTTCAGATCGGGGGCGCGAAAAATTTGCGCCGTGTCCAGCCCGCCCGGGGGTTTGACGACCCAAAAGCGCGCGGGCGGCAGGGTCAGGGTTTGCAGTTTTTCGCCTATGCCTTCTGCCCAGGCGGCGCGGCCGTGCAGGAAAAAGGGCACGTCGGCGCCCAGGCCCAGGCCGATTTGCGCCAGCGTCTGCGCGGGCAGGTTCAGGCGCCAGAGGCGGTTGAGCGCCAGCAGCGCGCTGGCCGCGTCGGATGAGCCGCCGCCCATGCCGGCCTGCATGGGAATGCGCTTTTCCAGGCGGATGTGCGCGCCGGCCGTGCAGCCCGTGGTTGCTTGCAGGGCGCGGGCGGCGCGCACGATCAGGTCATCGGGGGGCAGGGCAGTGCCGTCGTCTTCGCGGCTGATGCGGCCGCCTGCGCGCAGCTCCAGGTGCAGGGTGTCGCACCAGTCGATGAGCGTGAAGGCCGATTGCAGCAGGTGATAGCCGTCGGCGCGGCGGCCGGTGATGTGCAAAAACAGGTTGAGTTTGGCCGGGGCGGCCACGTCGTACAGAGCGCGCATGGCAGGGTGGGTGCGGAGTCAGGCAACGCGGGTCACTTGCTGCGGCTTGAAGCCGAAATGCGCGTCGCGCCCCTTGCGGGCGCGGGCGGCCAGGGCGTTGTTGAGGCTGCGCACTTCCAGCGTTTCTTCGCGTGCCTTGCCGCCCCGGCCTGTGCCGCTGATGCGGATGCTGCGTGCGTAGGCGGCAGCGCCGGCCAGGCGGTCGCCCGGCTCCAGCGCCATGAGGGTCAGGCCCCGGCCGCCTTTTTCCAGCGTTTTCAGCTCCGATAGCGCAAAAGTCAGCAGCCGCCCCTGGGTGGAAACGCAGGCCACGTGCGTGGCCGCCTCGCCATCTGCGGCGGCGGGGGCGATGGGCGCGGGGCGGCACAGCTGCGCGCCTTCGGCCAGGGTGATGAATGCCTTGCCGCCCTTGTGGCGCGAGAGCATGTGCTCCACCTGGGCGATGAAGCCGTGTCCGCTGCTGGCGGCCAGCAGCAAGGCGGCGCTGGGCGGGCCGGCGAAGTAGTGCACCGGCTGCGTGCCCGGCTCCAGTTCGATGAACGAGGTCACGGGCTGGCCGTCGCCGCGTGCGCCGGGCAGGCTGGCCACGGGCACGCTGTAAACCCGCCCGCCGCTGCCGAACACCAGCAGGTGATCGACGCTGCGGCACTCGAAGGTGGCATACAGCCCGTCGCCGGCCTTGAAGGCAAAGCCTGCCGCGTCGTGGCCGTGGCCCTGGCGCGTGCGCGCCCAGCCTTTTTCGCTGATGACCACCGTCACCGGCTCATCGGGCACTTTCACCTCGGCGCTGGCTTTCTGCTCGGTCTGAATCAGCGTGCGCCGGGCGTCGGCGAACTGCTGCGCGTCCTGCTCGATTTCGCTTGCCATCAGGCGGCGCAGCGTGGCCGGGTTGTCCAGGATGTCTTGCAGCTCGGCCTGCTGGCGTTGCAGCTCGGCCAGCTCCTGCTCGATCTTGATGGCTTCGAGCCGGGCAAGCTGGCGCAGGCGGATTTCCAGAATGTCATCGGCCTGCCTTTCGGTGAGGGCAAAGCGGGCGATCAGCGCCGCCCGCGGCTCGTCGCTTTCGCGGATGAGGGCGATCACCTCGTCGATGTTGAGCAGCACGATTTGCCGCCCTTGCAGGATGTGGATGCGCTCTTGCGCCTTGCCCAGCCGGTGCTGGCTGCGGCGCGTGAGCGTGGCCTGGCGAAAGGCGATCCACTCTTGCAGCATTTGCCGCAGGCTTTTTTGCACCGGCCTGCCGTCCAGCCCCACCATCGTCAGGTTGATGCTCACGCTGGTTTCCAGGCTGGTGTGCGCCAGCAGCGTTTGCGCCAGCTCCTGCTGGCTCACCGTGCGGCTTTTGGGCGAGAGCACGATGCGCACCGGCGCCTGCTTGCCCGATTCGTCGCGCACTTCATCGAGCACGGCCAGCACCGTTGCCTTGAGCTGGTTTTGCTCCTGCGTCAGCGCCTTCTTGCCGGCCTTCACCCTGGGGTTGGTGAGCTCCTCGATTTCCTGCAACACGCGCTGGGCGGAAACGCCCGGCGGCAGCTCCGTCACCACCATCTGCCACTGCCCGCGCGCCAGCTCCTCGATCTGCCAGCGCGCGCGCGCCTTCAGGCTGCCCCGGCCCGTGCGGTAGGCCTCGTGAATATCGGCGGCCGGGCTGATGATTTGTCCCCCGCCGGGGTAATCCGGCCCGGGCAGCAGGGCAAACAGCGCCTCATCGGGCAAATGCTCGTCAGCCAGCAGCGCCAGGCAGGCATCGGCCACCTCGCGCAAGTTGTGACTGGGAATCTCGCAAGCCAGCCCCACCGCAATCCCGCTGGCGCCGTTGAGCAGGGCAAAAGGCAGGCGCGCAGGCAGCTGCACCGGCTCTTGCGTGCTGCCGTCGTAATTGGGGCGAAAGTCCACCGTCGCCTCGCCGATTTCGGCCAGCAGCAATTGCGTGATGCGCGACAGGCGCGCTTCCGTGTAGCGCATCGCCGCCGCCCCGTCGCCGTCGCGGCTGCCGAAGTTGCCCTGGCCGTCGATCAGCGGGTAGCGCAGCGAAAAGTCCTGCGCCATGCGCACCAGCGCGTCATACGCGGCCTGATCGCCGTGCGGGTGAAAGCTGCCCAGCACATCGCCCACCACGCGCGCGCTTTTCACCGCCTTGGCCCCCGTGGCCGCGTTCGCCCCCGCAAAGCCCAGCCCCATGCGGCCCATCGCATAAAGAATGCGCCGCTGCACCGGCTTTTGCCCGTCGCACACATCCGGCAGCGCCCGGCCCTTGACCACGCTCAGCGCGTATTCCAGATACGCCCGCTGCGCATACAGCGCCAGCGGCGGCGCGCCGTCGTCATCGTGATCGGCAGCGGCAGCAGGGGCGGAAAAATCTTCGTAACTCATGGGGGCGCATCCAAAAACCGGCATCCGCCTGCCCCTTGGGCGCGGCTCGTTTCGGGCCTGGCAGGCGGGGCAGGGCGGGCAAAAAGAGCGCGTTTTTAGCGCATCCGCCCCCGCCCGGGCGTCTTGTTGGGCGTCTTGTTGGATGTCTTGTCAAATGCGCCAAAGACGCCATCTGCGCCAGCTCCTTTTGCACTGCATTCACACCGCTTTTTTGCCCTCGCGCCATGTTGAATTCCCGCTTTTTCTTTCCCGACCGCCCCGCCACAAGCGGGCCTGCCCGCCTGATTGCGGCCGTGCTGCGCGTGCTGCTCATGGCAGGCGCGCTGGTGTTTGCCTTTTTTCTGGCGCTGGCCCTGCTGGCGCTGGCGCTGGGCAGCTTGCTGATGGCCTGGCTCACCGGCCGCCGCCCGCGCCTGGCCGCGCAGTGGCAAAGCCGCTGGCAAAAAGGCTGGCAGCGCTGGCCCGGAGGCAGCCCGCGCAAAAGCCCCATCACCCCGCCCGGCCATCCCGCCCCCGGCCCCGCCGATCAGGCGCAGGGCAGCGCCGTGCAAGACGTGAGCTGGCGCGACGTGCCGCCCTCATCCTGAAAACCGGGCGGTCAAATTGCACACGAAACAGGCAAACCGGCTGAAACCCGCGTGGATACTGCGAAGGCCGCTATCAATTCAGGAGAAATCTATGGATAAGTGCCCCCGAAGTGCCTGCCTGCACCGGGCGATGCGGGCGTTTATGCGGGCGGTTTTTCGGGCATGAACCCGGGCCGCCCCCGAGCCATGCCCAGGGCCAGGCACACGCAAGGCACATCCCGGCTTGCATCTCGTAACCTGATTTTGCCTATCAATTAGGCACACCGGCCACAGCGCCCGTAAACACTGTGGAGGGCGCTATGCTTTTTCAAGCAAACTGTGGATAACCTGGCTCAAGAAAGCGGCCGGCTGCGGGCCGTCTTTCGTCAGGCGGATGTCGGCAATTTGTCGCCAAAGGCCTTGATGGTTTCTTCACTGTCGCGCCCGGCGACGGCCTTGCCTGTGGCCTGTTCGATGAGCTTGAGCAGCGCGGCAGCGCGCTGGCGGATGAAGGCGTCGAAGTCGTCCGCGCCCAGTTCCTTTACCGGAATGGCATGCGAAGTCAGGAATGCATCCAGGTCGTTTTGAGCGACCTTTTTGTCTTTCTGGATGCGGGCGAGGTAAGCGCTGGGCGCATCGCCGCCGATGAAGCGGTTGGTGCCTGCCGCCAGGGGCGCTTTGTTGACCACGCTGTTCCACTTTTCCCTGGGCAGCTTCTGCTTTTCGCACCAGGCGCGGGGGAAGACGTGGTGGATGTCGATGGCGTTGTTGAAGTAGGTGTTGAGATCAATGGGCGTGCCGCTGACGAAATCACGGCTGCCGTGCTTCATGAGCAAGGCGGCCAGCCCTTTGTAGGCCGCAGCAAGGCGGCTTTGCAGGGAGAGCAGCCTGATCGGCGCGAAGTTGGCATCGCGCACCGTGCGCGGTTCGCCGCCGCCTTCAATCCAGGCGACGACATCCTGCATGTCCATGCCAAAGCGGGTTTCGCTGGCGCTGCCATACAGCTCGCCGAGCACGCCGCTCCAGTACCAGCGCAGCAGCTTTTGTTTGATGCCGTATTGCGTGGTGCGGCCCTCCAGGTGGGCGCAGATGGCCGCCAGCGGTATGAGCTGCGTGGCATAGGGAAGGCTGCGCTCGTCGAAGACTTTTTCTTCTGCCAGCAACTCGGCTGCGCGCCTGAAGCCCTGTTCCAGCGCGGGTGCAAATGCCTTGAAATCCGCCAGCGACAGCTTCAGCACGTCAGCGCGCTTGCAACTGACGGACGTGCCCTGCGCCTTGTGCCTTCGATAACTGGCCAGCAGAGTCACTGCGGTGAGAAAACTGGTGCCATCCACGGCCTGGAGCACGTCGTGTTTGGCAGTCAGCCGCCCCCGCCGGGCCTCCCAGTTGTCACGCAGATTGAATTCATCGGCTGCGAAGGTGGCCGTCATCAGCTCGAAAACGGTGAGCGTCACGCCGCCGGTGTTGATCTTCTCGAACACCTGGCACACGGCCTCGCGCGGCGTGTCCTGGGTCAGTTCGATGGCGGGAATCTTGAACTGCTGAAAGCGCAGCCAGATTTCGTTGCGAAACTGTTGCATGAACTGCATGGCTTTCGCCGCGAACTGGTAATGGGCACTGAAGCCGCTTTCCCAGGCCATGAATCCCGGAATATCGAAAAGCAATGCCACAGGGAAGAGCCGCTTGCTGTATTGCAATGTGATTTGCAGCGTTTCCGGCACCGAGATCACGGCTTCTTCGCGGTCTGCCGATGCGTCCAGGCATTGGGCCATGTCAAGGAAATACAGGCGGCGAACTTCCTTGCCCTGTTCCGTGCGCGTGGGCACGGGCTGGCCGCTGCGCAGCGCCAGATACATGGAAGTGAGGCGCTGCTGCCCGTCGAGCACCAGGGTTTTCGGGGCGGGCGCCGGCTGCAAGCTCACGCCGGCAAACAGGCGGGGCTTGAACGGCACGCCGCCCGCTTCCAGGAACATCACCGCGCCTATCGGGTAAGACAGGGAAATGCTGGCGATCAGCGAGCGAATGTGCTTGTCATCCCAGACCCAGCCGCGCTGGAAGTCGGGCAGCTGGATATGCCCCGATGCAATGTCATCGAGCACGTCTTCCAATGCGGGTTCGGCGGTGCGAAAGTGGCCTTCGCTTGCAGTCGGGCGCATGACACACATCTCGCAACATAATTTTGCTTATCAATTGAGCAATACGCCCGCATCGCCCGTAAACACTGCGAAGGGCGCTATGCTTTTTCGAGCAAACTGTGGATAACTTTGGCTTTCAGGGGGCTTTTGAGGGCGTTTCAGGCCAGCGCCCTGAGCGCCTCCTGCGTGGCGGGCTGCTGGAGCAGGGCGATGGTTTGGCGCGCTTCTTCGTCGATGCGCTCGAGCAGCGCCGCCTGGCGGGGGCCGCCGCGCAGCAGGGCCTTTGCGGCCAGCAGGCCGGCTTCCGGGCGGGCGGTCAGGCGGCGCGCCAGGCTTTGGGTCAGGGCGTGGCATTCGGCGGGCGGGGTCAGGCGGTTGATCAGGCCCAGCTCCAGCGCCGCTTCGGCCTGCACCGGCTCGCCCAGCAGCAGCATTTGCGCGGCGCGGCGCGGGCCGATCTGCCCGGGCAGCAGCCAGCTTGCGCCCGCCTCGGGCGGCAGGCCCAGGTGCACGGCGGGCAGGGCCAGGGCGGCGTTGTCGCCCGCGCAAACGAGGTCGCAGTGCAGCAGCAGCGCCGCGCCCATGCCCACGGCAGGGCCGCAGACGGCGGCCAGCAGGGGCTTGGCAAAGGTGGCCAGGGCGCGGGCAAAGCGGTAGATGGGCGCTTGCAGGGTGAGCGGCGGGTGGGCCAGGTAGTCGGCCAGATCGCTGCCGGCGCTGAAAACGCTTTCGTGGCCTTGCAGCACCAGGGCGCGCACGCCGGGGTCGGCCTCGGCCCGGGCCAGGGCGTCGGCCAGCTCGGCATACAGGGCGCCGGTCAGGGCGTTGCGGCGCGGCAGGCGGTTGAAGGTGAGGGTGAGGATGTGGTCTTCGCAGTGGACAAGAAGCTCGCTCATATCGAACAGAAAAAAGGTTGAAAAAAACGGGTTCAGGCGGCGGGGGCGCTTTGGGGCAGGCGGCGCATGACGTGGCGCAGCAGCGCCAGCAGGCTGAGGGCCGTCAGGGCCTGGGCGGCGGCCATGCACACCCACATGGCCAGCGGCGACTGCCAGGCGGGCCAGGGGCCTATGCCCTCCAGCGCCAGGGCGCGTCCGGCGGGCAGGCCCAGGCCCCAGAGCCAGGCGGCATACAGCAGCATGGGCCGCACGTTGACGTGATACGAGCGCAGCGCAAACAGGCACAGCGCCTGCATGGCGTCGCCCAGGTGATAGGCCGCCACGCCCATGAGCAGCGCGGCTGCGGCGGCGGCCACGGCCTCATCGCCCGTGTAAATGCGCGCCACGGCCGGGGCAGTGAGCAGCAGCGCCAGCGCCGATATCAAGGCCAGCGCCAGCGCCACGCCCAGCCCCAGGCCGGTGGCCTGCCGCGCCCGATCGGGCTGGCCCGCGCCCAGCCAGTAGCTGATGCGGGCGCTGGTGGCAATGCCCAGCGCCAGCGGGGCCATGTAGAGCACGGCGGCCACGCTGGCGGCTACCTGGTGACTGGCGGCGGCGCGCTCGCCCAGGCGGGCAACAAACAGGGCCATGAGGGCAAAGGACGACACCTCCACCATTACCGCCAAAGCGGCGGGCACGCCCAGTTGCAAAAAGCGCGCCAGTTGCCGCCAGTCGGGCGCGGGCAGGCGCGCCCAGAGGGCATAGGGGGCATACAGACGGCTGCTGCGCAGCAGCCCCAGGGCCACGGCCAGCAGGGCGTAGTTGACGATCAGCGTGGCCAGCGCGCAGCCGACCGCGCCCAGCGCAGGCAGGCCCGCGCCGCCCAGCGCCAGCCAGGCCGACAGGCCCAGCTTGGGCAGCAGCGCGCCCACTTGCAGGGCCGTGACCAGCCGGGGCAGGCCCAGGCTTTGATTGAGCGTGCTGTAGAGCCGAAACAGCAGCGCCGGCGGCAGGCCCCAGGCCAGCACGGCCAGGTATTGCGCGGCCTGCTCCTGCAAGGCGGCGGGCACGTGCAGCGCGCGCAGCAGCGGCCCGGGCATGAGCAGCGCGGCCATGCCCAGCACGCTGGCCAGCGCGCAAAGGTGCAGCGCCTGCCGCACGGATGCGCCCAGCTGCTGCCGCTGCCCCGCGCCGCGCAGCTCGGCCCAAACGGGCAGCAGCGCTTGCAGCAGGCTCATCAAACCCACGTAAACGCTGATGTAAACGGCCGTGCCTACCGAAAGGGCGGCCAGCGCGGCCTCGGAGTGGCGCGCGGCAATCATGGTGTCGGCCACGCCAAAGGCGACGACGGCCAGCTGTCCGGCAAACACCACGGCCGCCTGCTGCCCCAGGGCCTTGAACTCGGTTTTCAGCTGGGGCAGGGCGCGCAGGGCAAAAAGACGGGACATTTCTTGATGAAAAAACAGGCAGACAGCCCGCAGCGCCCGTCAATACTGCGAAGCGCGCTATCAAAAAAGGAAAAATCTGTGGATAACTTGGGCTGCAAGGGCGGCGGCGGGCGCGAAATTTTCCGGCTTTTGCCCGGGTTTTGCCCGCCCGTGCGCCCTGCGTGGCCGGGGGTGGCCGGCCGGTTTTCAGGCGGCGGCGCTGCGGCTCGGGTTGATGCGCTCGATGTCTGCGCCCAGGGCGCGCAGTTTTTCTTCCATCTGGTCGTAGCCGCGGTCGAGGTGGTAGATGCGGTCAACCTGCGTCTGGCCCCGGGCCACGAGGGCGGCGATGACCAGGCTGGCCGAGGCGCGCAAGTCGGTGGCCATGACGGTCGCGCCCGAGAGGCTGGCGCCGCCTTCGATGTCGGCGGTGCGCCCGTCCACATGAATGCGCGCGCCCAGGCGGGCCAGCTCGTTGACGTGCATGAAGCGGTTTTCAAAAATGGTTTCCGTCACCGCGCTGTGGCCCCGGGCCACGCAGTTGAGCGCCATGAACTGCGCCTGCATGTCGGTGGGAAAGCCGGGGTATTCGCTGGTGCGAAAGCTCTGCGCACGCAACTCGGCGCCGCCTGCGCTTTGCACGCGCAGGCCGGCCGCTTCTTCGCTGATTTGCACGCCCGCTTCGCGCAGTTTTTCCAGCACCGCGCCCAGGTGCTCGGCACGGGCGTGGCGCAGCAGCGCATCGCCGCCGGCGGCGGCCACGGCGCAGGCGAAGGTGCCGGCCTCGATGCGGTCGGCTACTACTTCAAACCGGCAGCCGCCCAGCGCGGGTACGCCCTGCACGCGGATGCGGCTGCTGCCGTGGCCCTCGATTTGCGCGCCCATGGCGATGAGCATTTCGGCCAGATCGACGATTTCCGGCTCCTGCGCGGCGTTTTCCAGCACGGTTTCGCCTTCGGCCAGGGTGGCGGCCATGAGCAGGTTTTCGGTGCCGGTGACGGTGACCATGTCGGTGCTGATGCGCGCGCCTTGCAGCCGCGTGCGGCCCGCGCCCAGGCGGGCCTGGATGTAGCCGTGCTCCACGCTGATTTGCGCGCCCATTTGTTGCAGGCCCCGGATGTGCTGATCGACCGGGCGCGAGCCGATGGCGCAGCCGCCGGGCAGCGACACCGTGGCCTGCCCGAAGCGTGCCAGCAGCGGCCCCAGCGCCAGCACGGAAGCGCGCATGGTCTTGACCAGCTCGTAGGGTGCGTGCGGGGTGAGCGCATCGGGCGCTTCAAAGCGCAGGCCGCCGCGCTCGCCCAGGGTTTGCACGCTCACGCCCATGTTTTGCAGCAGGCGGCGCATGGTGGCCACGTCGTGCAGACGCGGCACGTTGGTGAGCAGCACAGGCTCGGCCGTGAGCAGCGCGGCGCACATTTCGGGCAGGGCGGCGTTTTTCGCGCCGGAGATGAGGACTTCGCCGCGCAGCGGGCGGCCGCCTCGGATGAGGAGTTGATCCATGGTGCAAAGCGGTGGGGGAAGGGGGAAAAAGGCGGGGAAAAGACGCGCCGGGGGGCGGAACCGGAGCGAAACCGGGGGGCGGAACCGAGGAGAAAAGGGCGGGCGAGGTTACTTCATGTTCGATGGCTGAAAACCCGGCGCGAACGCGGCCTGCGCGCCCCTTTGCGCCCTTTTCCGGGCGCGGGCCGGCGGGCGTTTTCAGTGCCTTCCGGGCGGCAGCGGGGGCAGGCCGCCCATGCCTCCGCCCAGCAGGCCGCCCAGGCTTTTCATGCCGCCCATGCGGCGCATCAGCTTCATCAGCGCGCCGCCGGAAAACTGCTTCATCACGCTTTGCATTTGCTCGAATTCCTTGAGCAGTCGGTTGACTTCCTGCACATGCACGCCCGCGCCCTGGGCGATGCGGCGCTTGCGGCTGGCCTTGAGCAGCTCGGGGCGGCGGCGCTCTTCGGGCGTCATGCTGTTGATGATTCCTTCCTTGCGGCGGATGTCCTTTTCGGCGCGCGCCAGATCGGCTTCGCTGGCCTTGGCGGCCATTTGCGTGGGCAGCTTGTCCATCAGATTGCCCAGTCCGCCCATTTGCTTCATCTGCTGGAGCTGGCCGAGAAAGTCCTGCAAGTCAAAGCCCTTGCCCTTTTTCATCTTCTCGGCCAGTTTCTGGGCGGCGGCCATGTCCACGCCTTCGGCCACTTGCTCGACCAGCGCCACGATGTCGCCCATGCCCAGCACGCGCTGGGCGTGGCGCTGGGCGTCGAACACTTCCAGCCCGTCAATCTTTTCGGACACGCCCGCAAACTTGATGGGCGCGCCGGTGATTTGCCGCACCGACAGCGCCGCGCCGCCGCGCGAGTCGCCGTCCATTTTGGTGAGCACGATGCCGGTCAGGGGCAGCGCCTCCTTGAAGGCGCGGGCGGTGTTGGCCGCGTCCTGGCCCTGCATGGCGTCCACGACGAACAGCGTTTCCACCGGATTGAGCGCGGCGTGCAGGGCCTGGATTTCCTGCATCAGCGCCTCGTCTATGGCCAGGCGGCCGGCGGTATCGACGATGAGCACGTCGTAATACTGGCGGCGGGCGTGATCGAGCGCGGCGCGGGCGATGTCCAGCGGCTTTTGCTCGGGGCTGGAAGCGAACCAGTCGGCCCCGGCCTGGGCGGTGACGGTTTTGAGCTGCTCGATGGCGGCGGGCCGATATACGTCGCCCGAGACGGTGAGCACTTTTTTCTTGCGCTTTTGAATCAGGTGCCGCGCCAGCTTGGCGCAGGTGGTGGTCTTGCCCGCGCCTTGCAGGCCGGCCATGAGGATGACGGCCGGCGGCTGCGCGGCCAGGTTGATGTCGCTCACGCCTTCGCCCATGGTGGCGGCCAGCTCGCGATTGACGATGCCCACCAGCGCCTGGCCGGGCTTGAGGCTGCCCAGCACTTCCTGGCCCAGCGCTTTTTCTTTCACGCGGGCGATGAAGTCGCGCACCACGGGCAGGGCCACGTCGGCTTCCAGCAGGGCCATGCGCACTTCGCGCAGCATGTCGGCCACGTTGCTTTCGGTGATGCGGGCCTGGCCGCTCATTTGCTTGACCAGACGCGAGAGTTTTTCGGTGAGGGCGGATGCCATGGTGAGAAAAAAGAACGGGTAACAAAGACAAAGGCCCCTTTGACAACTTTGGCAAAAGGGGCCCGGGACGCAGCCAGCTGATTGAAACAAGCTAATTAAACTTGGCTGAATGATTCTAGCCAGCCCCCCCCTGTCCGGCCTGCTGCTGGGCGCCAGCGCCGCAGCGGCCTACGCCGTGCCCGCGCTGGCCTGGCGCGCACTGGGCGAGCGGCGTGCGCAAACGGTCTTGGCCCTGGCCTGGGCGCTGCACGCCGCCGCGCTGGGCTGGGCCTTGCTGGGCGGGCATGGCGGCGCGCGCTTTGGCTTTGCGCAGGCGCTGTCAGTCACGGCCTGGCTGGTGATGACGGTGTATGTGGTGGAAAGCCAGGTCTTGCCGCAATTGCGCGCGCGCTGGGCGCTGGCCGGGTTCGGCACGGCCACGGTGCTGCTGGCGCTGTTTTTTCCCGGGCAGAAGCTGCCGCCCACGCACTCGCCGCTGCTGCCGCTGCACTGGGCGCTGGGCATTGCCGCCTACGGCCTGTTTGCCGCCGCCACGGCGCACGGCTGGCTGATGTTGCGCTCGGAGGCGCTGCTGCGCCAAAACGCAACCAACTTCAGCGGCGTGCCCCTGCTGACGCTGGAGCGGCTCACCTTTCGCCTGATCACGGCCGGCTTCATCGTGCTTTCGGCCACGCTGCTGGCCGGGGCCTTTTTCGGCCAGGCGCTGTATGGCAGCCAGCACACCGGCTGGCGCTGGGATCACAAGCGCATCTTCACCCTGCTGTCCTGGTTCACCTTTGCCGTGCTGCTGCTGGGGCGCTGGAAGCTGGGCTGGCGCGGGCGGCGCGCAGTGCATGTGCTGTATGCGGGCGCGGCGCTGCTGCTGCTGGCCTATGTGGGCTCGCGCTTTGTGCTGGAAGTGCTGCTGGAGCGCGCGGCATGAAGTGGTTTTTGCTACTGGCCGTGCTGATGGCGCTGTGGATGCTGCGGCGCATGGCGCGCGCGGCCCTGGCGCGGCAAAGCGCCGCCCGCATGACGCCCGCTGCCCCCGCCGCGCCCAGCCCCATGCTGCGCTGCACCGCCTGCGGCACGCAAGTGCCCGCGCAAGAGGCCCTGCGCGATGCCCGTGGCGTTTACTGCTGCGCCGAGCACCAGCGCCAGCCTGCGCGCGCGGACAAATAGCGCCTTCGCCTTCGTTCAAATCGTCCCCGTTCGATTTCTCTCATGCCCCCGGATCGTCTTTCCTTCGCCGCCCGCCAGGCTCCAGCGGGCGAGCGCGGCTTTTACCGCCTGTGGCGGGCTTTTCTCTCGGCCCGTGTGCTGATCGCCGCCACGCTGCTGGCGCTCATGGGCATGGCCTGGCTGCTGGGGCGCGCCACGCCCGATCTGGTGATATGGATCACCTTTATCTACGCGCTGCTGGCTTTCGTTGTCCGCCTGGCGCTGCGACTGCCCCAGGAGCGCGGATTCAGCCTGCGGCTGATTTGGGTGACCGGCATCGATCTGCTGGCCTTTGCCGCCCTGCATTTCTGGAACCAGACGGCCATGAATTACGCGCCGCTGTTCGTGCTGCCCGTGCTGATGTCGGCCATGCTGGGCACGCGCCTGCTGGCCATGGGCATGGCGGCGGCGGTCACGCTTTTTCTGCTGACCGATGCGGTGCTGATGTATTGGCTCAAGGGCCATCTGGCCGTGAGCAGCGTCTCGCAGGCGGCGCTGACCGGCGCGGGCATGTTCGCCCTGGCTTTTCTGGCCAGCCAGCTGGCGGCGCGGCTGGCGCAGGAAGAAGCCCAGGCCCGGCGCAGCCACGCCGAGGCGCTGCTGCAAACGCTGCTCAACGATCTGGTGATCGAGCACATGCACGACGGCCTGCTGGTGATTGACGACCAATACGAAGTGCGCACCGCCAACCCTGCCGCGCAGGTCATGCTGGGCGCGGACGATGTGCTTACCCCCCTGCTGGTGAACCTGCGCGAAGACCCCGCCTGGGCCGAACTGGCGGCGCTGGCCGATCGCGTGTTTGCCGACCATCAGGAGCACAGCGCCGAAATCACCCTGGAGCGCGCCGGACGCACGCCGCAGCACTTGTTCGTGCGCGTGCAGCACACCCCCGTTCCCGGCTCTGGCGCGCGCGGGCTGTGCGTGTTTTTCATGCAGGACTTGCGCGAGATGCAGGCGCGCGTGCGCACCGAAAAACTTGCCGCGATGGGGCGGCTTTCGGCCGCCGTGGCGCACGAAATCCGCAACCCGCTGGCCGCCATCAGCCAGGCCAACGCCCTGCTGCTGGAGCAACTGGAAGAGCCCGCGCAGCGGCGTCTTTCGGGCATGGTGGCGCAAAACGCCCAGCGCCTGAGTCGCATCGTGCACGACGTGCTGGACGCCGCCCGCGTGCAGCACCAAAGCAGCCCGTCCGACACGCAGCAGCACGCCATCGCGCTGGATGACGAAGTCACCGACATCTGCGCCGGCTGGATACGCCAGCACGCCATCCGCGGCCAGTTGCGGCTCACGCTGGCCGCGGGCGATGCCTGCGTGCGGTTTTCCTCCGATCACCTGCACCGCGTGCTGATCAATTTGCTGGACAACGCCCTGCGCTACGCATCGAACAAGGAAGGGGCCATTCAGGTTGTGACCGAGCGACTGCCCGGCGAGCAGGCCCGCCTGTCGGTGTGGAGCTGCGCGCCGGCGCTGGAGCCGGGCGTGCAGCGCCATTTGTTCGAGCCGTTTTTCTCCTCCGAAAGCCGCTCCAGCGGGCTGGGCCTGTTCATCTGCCGCGAGCTGTGCCAGCGCCACGGCGCCAGCATTGGCTACGAGCGCGTCATGCGCGTGCGCAGCGATGAGCTGGTCGAAGGCAACGACTTTTTCCTCACCCTCAATTGCGCCGCCGCCGAGGCCAGTCCGCCGGCCGCCGCCACGCCCCCCGCCGCATCTGACCCCGCCCTCGATCTGTCATGACCGCCGCCAAGATCCTCGTCGTCGATGACGAACCCGACTTGCTCACTCTCTACGAACTGGCCCTCATCCGCGAAGGCCACCAGGTGCAGTGCGCCGCCAATCTGGCCGAAGCGCGCAGCGCCCTGGCCGCCGACACCTTCGATGTGCTGATCACCGACATGCGCCTGCCCGACGGGCTGGGCATGGAGCTGCTGCGCGAAATCAGCGCCGCCCGCCGGCCCGAGCGCAGCATCATGGTCACGGCCTACGGCTCGCCCGAAACCGCCGTGGAGGCGCTCAAGGCCGGCGCTTTCGACTACCTCACCAAGCCGGTGGAACTCAAGCAGTTCCGCACCGTTGTTGCCTCCGCCCTGCAAGACAGCGCCGCCCAGGCCGCCGCGCCGGCCCAGGCCGCGCCTGCCCCGACCTCGGCTGCGCCCGCTGCATCCGGCCCCGCCAGTCCTGCAAATTCCGCAAATCCCGCCCCCGTCGCGCTGCCCGAAGGCGACGAAGACATCAGCCCCCAGGGTCGGGCCGCGCTGGCGCGGCTGGTGGGCCAGTCGGCCGCCCTGGTGGCGGCCAAGCAGCGCATTGCCAAGGTGGCCCGCAGCATGGCCCCCGTGCTGGTGCACGGCGAATCGGGCACGGGCAAGGAACTGGTGGCCGGCGCGGTGCATGCGTGCAGCCATCGCGCCAGCGGCCCCTTTGTGCCGGTCAACTGCGGCGCGATTCCTGAAAACCTGCTCGAAGCCGAGTTTTTCGGCGCGCGCAAGGGTTCCTACACCGGCGCCACGCAAGACAGGCAGGGCTTTTTCCAGGCGGCCGCAGGCGGCACGCTGTTTCTGGACGAAATTGGCGATTTGCCCCTGGCCATGCAGGCCAAGCTGCTGCGCGCCATACAGGAGCGGCGCGTGCGGCCGCTGGGCGCCACGCAGGAAGAGCCGGTGGACGTGCGCATCGTCAGCGCCACGCACAAGGATTTGGCCGCGCAAGTGCAGGCGGGCCACTTCAGGCAGGACTTGTATTACCGCCTGAACGTCATCGAACTCATCGTGCCGCCCTTGCGCGAGCGGCGCGAAGACCTGCCCGCGCTGTGCCAGGCGCTGCTGGCGCGCATCGCCCGCGACGCAGGCAGCCCGCCGCTGGCGCTGACGGCCCAGCTCATGCGCGACATCGCCGCGCAGCCGCTGGAAGGCAATGTGCGCGAGCTGGAAAACCTGCTGCACCGCGCCGTCGCCCTGGGCGAAGTCGCGCCCGAGGGCAGCCCCCAGGCCCTGCCCTGGTCGCAGGCGGCCGATGTGATGTTCCCCCCGTGCGCCAGCCCTGCGCCTGCGGCCCCCGCGCCGGCCTGCATGCCCGCGCCCGTCAGTGCGCCATCCCATGCGCCGGCCCACACATCGACTCACGCACCGGCGGCCCCTGCACCGGCCTACGCGCCCGCGCCCCCATCCGCGCCTGTTTCAGCGCCCCCGCCCGCCCCGGCATCTTCCGGCGCGCAGTCCGGCATGGCTTTTGCCGTGCCCGCCTCGTTTGCCGCCTTTGCCCCGCGCTTTGCGCCGGCCCCCGCGCCCGCGCCGGCTCCCCCGCCTGCGCCCTGGCCGGCCACCCAGGAAATTGCCGAAGGCCAAAGCCCGCTGCCCTAGGATTTGCAAAGCTGGCTGGATGAGCAAGAGCGCATCGTGCTCGTGCGCGCCTTGCAGGAAACGGGCTTCAACCGCACCGCCGCCGCCGCCCGCCTGGGGCTGAACTTGCGCCAGATTCGCTACCGCATGGCGCGCCTGAACATCAACCCGCCCGGCAGCGGCGGCGAAGGCGACGATGCCTGAACCCGCCCCCGGCCCCTCCAGCGCCGACGGGCTGTGGGCCGATGGCTGGCTGCGTGCGGCGCGCCACTGCCCCTCGCCCAACGTCGGCCCGCGCCCCACGGGCATGGATGTTGAGCTGCTGGTCATTCACTCCATCAGCCTGCCGCCGGGGCAATACGGCGGCGATTGCGTCCAGCGCCTGTTCACCAACACGCTGGACTGCGACGCTCACCCCTACTTCCGCCCACTGCGCGGCCTGCAAGTGAGCGCGCACTTTTTCATCCGCCGCACGGGCGAGCTTTGGCAATTCGCCCCCGTGCAGGCGCGCGCCTGGCACGCCGGCGCTTCGCTGTGGCAGGGCAGGGCGCAGTGCAATGACTTTTCCCTGGGCGTGGAACTGGAAGGCCTGGAGCACCAGCCCTTCGAGCCGGCCCAATACGCCGCGCTGGCGGCCCTGTGCCAGCGGCTGCCCGCCGTTTGCCCGCAACTGCGCGCCGTGGCGGGCCACGAGCACATCGCCCCCGGCCGCAAGCAAGACCCCGGCCGCGCCTTTGACTGGCCGCGCCTGGCGGGCGATTTGCGCGCCAGCGGCCTGCACTGGCAAGGCCCGCCGGGCCTGCCCTGGCCCGATGAGGCCGCGCCGCCGCAAGCCTGATTTCCGCCCCTCACCCCGCCCCTGATTCCCGGCATCCCCGCAGCGCCCAAAATGTAACAAGAAAGGCCCCAAAAACCGCCTTTGCTCCTGTTTTTGTAGCTGCGATCGCAGCATCCACGGGCCTTGCGGGCATTTGGGCCGTTTTTGTGCTTGTTACATTTTGGGCGATCCGGGGGCGGAAAGGCGGAAAAGGAAGGGCAAAAAAACCGCCCCGGGCCAAGGCGGCGGCGGGGCGCAGCGGATGGGGTCGCTTCAGAACTCGTAGCTCACGCGGGCCAGGAAAGAGCGCGGCTCGCCGGGCATGTGCGAGTTGCGCCAGTACTGGCGGTTACCCAGGTTCTGCACGGCCAGCACGGCCTGCATGTGGGGGGCAAAGCGCCAGCCCAGCAGCGCGTCCAGGCGCGTGTAGCCCGGCGTGGCGGTGAGGTAGCTGGCGGGCGGGTTGGGATAGCGCTTGCCGGTGTGCACGGCGCTGACTTCGGCAAACCACTGGCTGGCCGGAGCCACGTAGCGCGCGGCCAGGCCGATCTGGCGGCGGCTGGCGTTGCCCAGATAGCGGCCTTCGCGGGCGCGGTTGGATGCGTCTTCGACCACCTTGGGCGACATCAGCCCGACGGAGGCGCGCACATGCCACTGGCGCGTGAGGTGGCTGCTCAGGCTCGCGTCCACGCCCCGGGTGCGGTGCTGGCCGGCGATTTCGTAGCGGTCAGGCTCGTGCGTGAGGCCGGGCTGGTAGCGGATGTTGTGCTTGGCGATTTGGTAGATCGAAACGGTGCTGCTCAAGCGCCCGCCCAGCCAGTCGCTTTTGATGCCCGCCTCGATCTGGCGGTTGTATTGCGGCTGGGTGTTCAGATAGCCATTGCCGCCCAGGGGCGAGAAGCTGCGCGAGAAGGAGGCATACAGGTTGTGCGCGGCAGAGGCGGCCCAGACCACGCCGATGCTGGGGCTGAAGCTGGAATCCCTGAAGTCGTGCCGGCCAAAGCGCGCCAGCTTGAAGCCGAAGCGGTAGCGCTCATAGCGCCCGCCCAGCGCCAGCTTGACGGCGGGGGTCAGCTCGATCACGTCGTTGAAAAACAGCGCGTGCGAGCGGGCCGAGTATTCGCTGCGGCCGCCGCCGGGCGCCACGCGGTGCGTGTTGACGGGCCAGGAGGCGCGGTCATACGGGTTCACGCCAAAAAGGCGCGAGCCCAGTTGCGCGCCGGAGTCGCCCTCGTTGCTTTCGCGGCTGAAGTCGTGTCCGGCGGTGAGCTGGTGGCGCAGCGCGCCGGTTTGAAACTGCCCTTGCAGCGCCAGGCTGTGGCTCAAGGTGATTTGCTTTTGATCCACCCACGAATAGTTGGGGTGGAACATGCGCGTGCTGCGGTTGAAAGTGCCCAGGTAGAAGTGATCGAAATCGTGATGCTGCGAGAGGCGGGCCAGCGTCCATTGCAGCGTCCACTGCGGGCGCAATTCATATTCCAGCCGCGATGTGGCCATCTGCATGGTGTTGTCGATGTAGTCGCCCCGGCGCGCGAAGCCGTAGTCAAAGGGCAGGCCCATGGCCTGAATTTCCGAGCGGGCCGGGCCGCGGTCGGGCACATACCAGCGGTTTTCCCAAGTGTATTGGCCCTCCCACTGCAAGCGGCGGTCGGCCGAGCGCCAAAGCAGGCTGGGCGAAACCATCTTGTTGCGGTTTTCGATCAGCGGGCGGAAAGACTCGCCCCGGTCGTAGTCCACGTTCAGCCGCACGGCCAGTTGACTGCTGATGACGCGGTTCAGATCAAGGCCCGCGCCGCGCCGCTTTCATGTGCCCGCGCGCAGGTGGGCGGCAGAGGGCGACTCGGCATCCACCGGCGCGGCCGTGTCGGTGATGCGCACCTGGGGCAAATCCTGGGCCGCGGCCGGGGCGGACTTTTGCGCCCTGGAGGAATCCTGCTGCGCAGGCGATTGCGCCCAGGCCGCCGCGGCCAGCGCCGAAGCGCAAACCAGCGCGGCCCGGGCCAGGGCGTGCGGGCGCAGGCTCACAAAATGGGAATCAGACATAAATACTCCGCATAAAAAAACTACGCTCTCGGATCAAGCCGGCGCGATACTAGGCGGCTTTTGGGCAAACCGCCTTGCCCCTTTTTGAATTCAGGTATTTTGATTCGGCCATGAAAAACCGGCGCAATTTTATTAAACAAATCATTGCCGTGGCGGCTCTTGCGCCCGTTGTTTACTGGGGAAAAATCAGCATGAGCGGAAAAACCGTTTATCCGGCCAGCGATCATTATGATCCGGCAAAAAAGATATTTTTCAATGCGCGCCCCATTCCGCCCATGAAGGATATTCCCGTAGGCAAGTGGTACGATCTTTTCTTCAATAATCAAGTCGGCCCCCAATCGTCGCTTCCCAGTTTAAAACCCGACTGGGGCGATTTTCTCGCGCCGCATGCCGATGCCAAATTCATCTGGTTTGGCCACTCCTGCCTGATGGCGCGCCTGGGCGGGCAAACGCTGATTTTCGATCCGGTATTTGGCGATCACGTATCGCCCCTGCCCATTGTGATGAAACGCTTTCAGCCGCCGCCGGCCGCGCTGAATGAATTGCCGCCCGTGGATACGGTGGTCATTACCCATAATCATTATGACCATCTGGAAAAATCCAGCATCCGCTTTTTTGCCAAACAAAACAGCCGCTTTATCGTGCCGCTGGGCCTGGCCGCCGCCTTGCAGGACTGGGGCGTGCCCGCCGAGCGCATTCAGGAGCTGGACTGGTGGCAAAGCGCCACGGCAGGCGATGTGCAAATCACCGCCACGCCCGCGCGCCACAACAGCGGCCGGGGTTTTTTCGATGGCAACAAGAGTTTGTGGAACGGTTATGTGTTTGAATATCTGGGTCGGCGTTTTTACAATAGCGGCGACGGCGCATTCGACTCGCATTTTGCCGCCGTCAAACAGCGCTTTGGCGATTTTGACATTGCCTTCATTGAAAATGGTCAATACAGCGACTACTGGTTTACCCACATGCGGCCGGAAGAAACCGTGCAGGCTGCGCAAATCATCGCCGCGCAAAGATTCATGCCGATTCACTGGGGCATGTATCCGCTTTCCTTTCATAAATGGAACGAATCCGTGCGCCAGAGCGTGCCGCTGGCGCGTGAAAAAGGGCTGAACCCGCTGACGCCGATTCTCGGAGAAGTATTCGATAAACACACCGCAAGCCGGGACTGGTGGGACAGGGAATAAACCCGCGCAAGCCTGGCCCTGCGTAAAAACATTTTCAAATCAGGAATATCAGCCAACGCGAAAGAGCAAAATGCAAGCAACCTGGCGCGCCATTTTCAAAAAAGGAAGAAAACCGCTTTTTGCCGCGTGGCTGTGTTTTTGCCTTGGATTTGCGCAGGCCGCAGGGCAAACCGGCCCGGCGGGCATGGAGCTGGCGCGCACCTATGACGCGCACTGCCTGCCCCACTGCCCGCCGCTGGAGTGGGAAAAGTGGCTGGTGAGCGAGAAATACGACGGCGTGCGCGTGCGCTGGGACGGCCAGCGGCTTTACAGCCGGGGCGGCCATGTGGTGCACGCGCCGGCCTGGTTCACCCACGGCTGGCCGCGCATGGCGCTGGAAGGCGAGCTGTGGGCCGGGCGCGGGCGCTTTGCCCAGGCGCAATCGGCGGCGGCGCGCCAGAGCGCGGATGAAGCCTGGCGCAGCCTGCGCGTGATGGTGTTCGACGCACCCACGCACGGCGGGCCGGGCACGCCCTTTCGCGCGCGGCTGGCCGCTCTGCAACAGGCGGTGGCGCAGGCGAAAAGCCCCTATTTGCAGGCAGCGCCGCAGCAGCCGGTGCAGGGGCAGCAGGAGCTGAAAAACCGGCTGGACGAAGTGCTGCGCGGCGGCGGCGAAGGGCTGATGCTGCGCCGCGCCGACGCGCCCTGGCAGGCCGGGCGCAGCCCGCATCTGCTCAAGCTCAAACCGCACGAAGACGCCGAAGCCCAAGTGCTGGCGCACCTGCCCGGCCGCGGCCGCCACGCCGGAAGGCTGGGCGCGCTGCTGGTGCAAACGCCCGACGGCCGGCGCTTTCGCCTCGGCTCGGGCCTGAAAGACGCCGACCGCGACCACCCCCCGCCCGTGGGCGCATGGGTGACTTACCGCTTTCGTGGCCTGCACGAAGGCAGCGGCCTGCCGCGCTTTGCCACCTTCGTTCGCGTCAGGCAGGAAGGCTTCTGACCACCCCCCAGCGCCCGCCCCCGGGCCGGCTTGCATTCGGTAACGTGAATTTGCCTGTCAAACAGGCAAACCGCCCGCAGCGCCCGTCAATGCTGCGCAGCGCGCTATCAATTCAGGAAAAATCTGTGGATAACCTGCCCCCGCGCCCTGCCTTTTTCGCGTTTCACCACCCATTTTCAAAGGCACCGAGATGCACCCACTCCCGCTCGCCTGAACGGTTTGCGCGCCAGCGCCCTGGCCGCTGCGGCCCTTTTGGGCGCGCCCCTGGCCTGGGGCGCCTGCCTGAACAACGCCACCCACGGCCGCGCCACCACCAACGACACCTGCACCGCCACGCAAACCAGCTACCCCAATGCCCGCGACACCCTGCTGGCCGACGTCACCGTCACCTCCTCGGGCGCAGCCGCGCCCCGGGGCCTGGCGGCCGAAAACGGCGGCAAGCTCAGTTACAGAGCGGCCCGCATCGACTTTCAGGGCGACAACGGCGCTTACGGCATGCGCCAATCCCACCCCGGCGGCAGCATCGTCGGCGGCAACACCACCATCAAAGTCAGCGGCCCCGCCTCCTGGGGCGCGCAGGTGGACGGCCCGTGCACATCAACGGCCGGCTGGAGCTGGGCAGCGCCGACGGCATCGGCCTGAACCTTCGCAATGGCGGCTTCATACAGATCGGCGCAAATTCCGAAATCAAAGGCACCAGCGGCACCGCCGTGCGCATTGCAGGCAGCCACGCCAGCCCCCTGACCGCCGCAGCCGGCCTGCAAATCACCTACCCCGCCGCAAGCGGCGCCGCCTTCCATGCCGCCAATACCACGCTGAACGCTGCCACCGTCACCGCCCAAACGCTGTGGAACGCCCACCGGCAGCGACTACACCTTCACCGCCCAGGGCGCCGCCAAGTGGAACCTCAACGCCGACAGCACGCTGAAAAACATGGAACTTGCGGGCAACGCCGAGCTGCGCGTCGATGGCGACTACAGCCTCACCCCCGCTGCCGGCGAAAGCGTGAAAAACATCGCCGGCGTCATCGACCTGAGCGACACCGCCACGGGCGACAAGCTCACCATCGCCGGCAACTATGCGGGCGGCGGCAAGCTGAAGCTGGACGTGGACTTGAGCGCCGCAGCCGTTGCCGACGTGCTCAAAGTCAATGGCAACGTCACCGGCAGCACGCGGCTCGAATTCACCGCCCTGCCCAACCCGGGCGTGGCCACCACGGGCAACGGCATCCTGATTGCCGAAATCAGCGGCACATCGCCCGCCGACGCCTTCACCCTGCCCACGCCCCTCATCAGCGGCAGCCTGCAATACAAGCTGGAGAAAGTGGGCAGCAACTGGTATCTGCAATCGTCGCCCTACACCGGCGCGAACGTGGCTTCCGTGCCCACGCTTTCGCACCTGGGCTTGCTGCTGACCGGCGGCCTGCTGGCGGGCGCTGCGGCGCGGGCAAGGCGCAAGCAGAAAAAGGCCTGATCGGCGAACGCCATGAAGTCAACAAGCCAGCCTGCGGGCTAGCTTTTTTTGCGTCTGGAATTCTGTTCGCATTTAGAAACAAGATTTTGATTACCAAATAGGCAGAAGGCCCGTAGCGCCCGTAAACACTGTGCAGCGCGCTATCAATTCAGGATAAGTCTGTGGATAACTCGCCTCTGCCCAAGGCATTTTGAGGCCGGAAAGCGGGCCGATTTCTGAAAACCGGCCCGCTTGTCCGCCATCCCCCACCCGGCTTTGCCTTTGCGCCGATTGCGCGCCTTGTGCGTCACGCATTCAGATACAAAATTTTGATTACCAAATAGGCAAACCGACCGCATCGCCCGCCAATGCTGCGCAGTGCGCTATCAATTCAGGAAAAATCTGTGGATAACTTCCATCTCGCCCCATCGGCAGCCGGCCGCATGAGTGCCGCCTTGCCGCATGGGCATTCGCCAAAATACGCGGCCCGCCTTGTGCGGCCTTTTTTTTCATCACACGCAAGGAAAACATCCATGTCCAACAACCCTTTGGCCGATAGCCTGATGAGCCAGTTGCAAGGGCAGCCCCTGCAACAAATGGCCGATCAACTGGGGCTGGCGCCCGCGCAGGCCGGTGAGGCCGTGCAGGCGGCGCTGCCCATGCTGCTGGGCGCGCTGTCGCAAAACGCGCAGTCGGCCGATGGGGCCAGCGCCTTGCTGGGCGCTTTGCAGCGCGATCACGGCGGGGCCGATTGGGGCGGGCTGCTGGGCGGCGTGCTGGGCGGTGCGCTCGGCGGCGGCCAGGGCGGCAAGCAGCTGGACGCGGGCGGCATCCTGGGCCACATCTTCGGCGGCAAGGCCTCGCAGGCGCAGGCGCAGCTGGAACAAAGCAGCGGCTTGTCCGGCGGGCAGGCGGGGCAGTTGCTGAAGATGCTCGCGCCCATCGTGATGGGTTTTCTGGCCAAACAAGTCAGCGCCAGGCAGCTCGATGCGGGCAGCCTGGGCAATTTGCTGGGCGGCGGCCAGGGCGGGCTGGGCGGCATGTTGGCCAGCGCGCTGGATCAAAACGGCGATGGCCGGCTTGACGCCGGCGATTTGATTCAACTGGGCAGCAGCTTGCTGGGCGGGCGGCGCTGAAAGGCGGCGTTTTTCAAATCAGAGGAAAAGAAAACGCATGCCCCCCGCTTTTTCGCCCAAGGCTCTGGATGTGGCTGCCTTTGCCGCCGCGCAGGGCGAAACGGGCGGCAATAAAGCCGAGGACGAAGCCGCCGAGCATCATGCCAATCTGCTCCGGACTGTCAAAGAAGATCATCTCCGAGCTTCGATTCATCCCTTCGAGGAGGGCGGCGAGAAAAAAGAGGAAGAGCATGGGCAGTCCGAGCGGGAGGATGCTCATGAGGAGAAGCGGGCAGGCGAGCCAGCCGCCGTGCCCCATATCGTGCAGCCGCCGCACGGTCGCGGGGATGGCGAGGAGCGGCACGAGAACCGCAGCAGCTGTGAGGATGAGTGCGACGCCCATGACGAACAGAATCCAGAATGCCGCCGCCGTCTCACGGAAGAACATCATCGCCATGACGTAGGAGAGCGGCAGCAGAGCCGAGAGTGCGGCAAAGCTGAGGAGCGACATGCCGCCGCTGAGAGCGCCGATGGTCAGCGCATAGTCGCGCCGTGTGAGTCTGCCCCGCATTGAAAAGAGCGCGTCATTCATGTGTGTACCTCAGTCGCGGCGGTCTGTGAGCGGTGCAATGTCCGTCGGCGTGTCCGCATACGCCCCGCGTGCGTACGGATTTTCAGGTTCCTGTGCGGCGCAGACAGCACCGAGCGGATCCGGACCATAGGCATTGTCGCCGTCCGTGCCCTTTTTGAAGAGGATGTAGAGCATGAACCCGAGACTGACGAGGGGGATGAGCGCGAGCAGGACAAAGTAGCCCGACAGTCCGATGTCATGCAGACGGCGGATCATGAGCATATAGCTTGCGACTGTGATGGGGAAACTGAGCAGAGTAAAGAAGCCAAAGAGCCCCTCGACGACCGTTTCGTCGGGATACATCGGCACATCGCTCGTGACCAGTACAGCCATCACCATAAGGGCGTAGAGCACCATGCCCATGCCCGTGAGCGCGAGGA
>ERZ772827.325-NODE-325-length-26603-cov-8.917696_pt1 | contig 26603 bp, 52 predicted proteins | sample MGYA00580850_ERZ772827 | MGnify/ENA primary metagenome ERZ772827 (study PRJEB29015, sample SAMEA2737950) | human oral metagenome | biome: human oral; feature: human-associated habitat; material: dental | place: China | collected 2145 ... | reverse complement strand
TTCCAAGCGGCGACAAACGGTTGAGTGACTGCGTTCTTGAGGCTTTCCCACGCCGAAGTTGTTACTCCGACTAGCCACTGCCAGGCCGAGTTCATGCCGTCCCGGATCGCCCCGAGGGCGGCCCCGGTCAGGCCTTGGATACCGCTCCAAGCGGCGCCGATTGTGGTGCCGATAATCGAGAAGGTGTTGCTGGTCAGGGTGACGAGCCACTGCCAAGCAGCCTGGAGATAGCCCCAAACCCCTTCCCAAATTGTCTTGACTCCGTCCCAGGCCTGTCCCCAGTTCCCGGTTATGACCCCAAGGATGAAGGTCATGATCCCGGAAAGCGCTTGGGAGAGGCCTTGGAATGCGCCGCCGATGTAGGTGACGAATCCAGTGACCAGGGGGAGTACGTAGGGGCCTACGGCGTCCCATGCGGTGCCGATGGCGGCGAAGGCGACGGCGATGATTGCGCCGAGCGTCGTGGCCGCGCTACCGAGGGACGCGAAGCCGCCCTCCAGTTGAGGCAGAACTCCAGCTACGGCGCCGGTGAAGCTGGTCCACAGCTCACCAAGGATCGGCAGCAGATGCTCGCCGACCGCCGACCATGCGGTAGTGAACCCGGCCCCGAGGGAGTCGATGAGATTCATCACGGCCCCGCCGGGCTCCATCAGCTGGGCAAAAACATCCCCCAGCTGCATGAACCCTTCACGGAATTGGAAGAGCGCGTTAATGGCGGGGGAATCTTCTTCCAGCCCGAATGGGGTGCCCGAGTAGTCGCCGGTGAAAAGCAGCTGCCCGACCTGAATGGTGCTGTCAACAGCATCCCGAATACCGGCGAGAATGCCGATAATCGGGTTGTCTTCTTCCAGGCCAAATATCGGGCCGGTGTAGTCGCCGCTGAACAGAAGGGTTCCGAGGCGTCCAAATTCTTCGGCGACCGGCTGGATGGCGGGGCCGAGGCCCATGAGCCATTCCAACGCCGATGCGGCGACGGGCAGGAACATTTCGCCCAGACCGGTGGTGAAGTTCTCCCACTGTTGGGAAAGGACCTGCACCTTGTGGGCGTAGGTGTCGGACTCCTTCGCGAAGTTCCCGTGCGCATCCTTGGTTTGCTCCATGATGAGCGCCAAGGTCGCGGCCTGCTGCGCCTCATTCGAGAAGCTTCCGCCGACCTTCTGGAATCCGAGGGCGGCGGCTTTCGCATCAATCTCGGACTGCTTCAGGCTGACGCCGTAGCGTTCGATCGGGTCCCGCTCGCCCTTCAGCGCAGAGGATAGGGCCTCTACGGCTTCGCGGGTGGTGCCGCCGAACATGCTGGACAGGTCGGCGCCGAGCCCGATGAGCTTGTTCGTTTGCGGCGCCAGCTCGGCCATGGCGGTGCCGCCGTTTTTCAGCTGCGCACCAATCAACGTGCCGAGCTCGTTGAACTCATTCTTGGACAGGCCGACAGCGGTGGCCGCGCTGTTGGCCCAGGCATGCATTTGCCCGGCGGATTCCTTGAAAACCGAGTCAATCGCGCCGACAGACTGTTCGAGCTGGCCGGCCTTGTTGACGACATCGAGCGCGCCCTTGCCGATGGCGGCGACGCCGACGCCGGCAAGGGCCGGGCCGAGGAGCCCGGCGATCTTCCCGCCCAGGCCCTTGATGCCGGAGGAGAACTTGGAACTGAATCCGTTCGCGGATTGCGCCCCGGACTGTTCAGCCTTGGCCCGCAGGCCTTTGAAGGGATCCAGGTTCCCGATGCCGCTTTTCAGGCCACTCTTGAGCTTCTGCCCGAAGCCCGCGGCCTTGCTGCCGCTGCTGTCGGCGGCCCGGCCGACAGCCTTCATCGCATCGTCGACGCCGGACAACGCGCGCTTCTCGGCGTCGACGGCGGCCTGGACCCCGTGGGCTGAGGCTTCAGCCTTCTGCTGTGCGCGGGTCAGCTGCTGCTGCGCCGATTCCTGACCCTTCAGCGCACCCTCGACGCCCTTCACGGCCTCCCCGGCCTTGCGGCGGGCAACGATGAGCCTGTCCTCGGCGGCGAGCGCCCGAGACGATTCGGCCCCGTGCTTCGCAACGGCCTCGGCGTGGGCCTTCTCGGCGATCGTGACCTTGCGGGCCGCATCCTCGGCGCGTTCCTGCGCCTTCGCAACAGCCCCCACAGCTTTGGTGTGGGCCTGTTCGGCGTCGGTGGCGCGCTTGGTGGCGGCCTCCTGCTCGGCCCGGGCCTTCTTGACCCCAGCTGCGGCTTCCTGGGCATTCTTCTTGGCGGCGTCGAGGGCGGCCTGGAGCTGCTGGGTGTCGGTCTTCGAGTTCTTGTTGAAGGCGGCTGCGAGGCGGCGCCCGGCCTCCGAGCCTGCCTGGTCAGCGGCGCGGGATACAGCGCCGAGCTCCTTGGCGATGCCCCCGGCGACCCCCTTGGCCTCGACAACCAAGGAGACATAGGCGGTGGCGAGCTGGATGGCGGACATGACCCCTCCCGGTGGTGGATCGCATGACGGGATCCCCACTGACCGGGAGGGGGTGTCGGGGAGTTACTCGTCGATGTCAAGCAGGTCGGCGAGCTCGTCCATGGAGAGGGCGTCCTCGTCGGCGAGCGGGTCGTCACTGAGGACTCGGCGGCTACGCGAATCAGGACAGATCGGCTCCGGCGGTTCGGTGGTGTCGTCGCCGCCGAGCTGCCATGCGATATGTCCGAGTCGATCGGCGATGACCGCCAGCAGCTGGGAGTCGAGACTGTCCCACTGCGCGCGCTCGCCGTAGAGGGCGGCGTGCAGTGGCCCGCCCTTGCGGGGGTGGGCGAGGATGATTGCCAGGTCCGCCCAGGTGAGGGTTTCGCTGCCCAGGTCACGCAGGCGCACCCCGAGGACCGTCATCGTCTCGTAGGCGATCGCCTCGGGGTGCGCCTCCAGGAGGGCTAGGCAGCGGGCGATTCCCCCGAGGTGACCCCTGAGGCGTCGCGCCAGGCCTCGGAGAAGGCCTGGAGTTCGTCGTTGGTCATGTCCTCGATCACTTCGGCGACCGGGCCGAACACGTCCTTGATGACGTTCAGGTCGCCGCGGGCGATGCCCTGCTGCTCGCGCTGGGTGAGATGATTCGCGGACGGAGCCGTGAATGCCCCCGCCCAGCCCTCGATTCGGAACGTGACGTGGGTGACGCGTCGAGGCTTGAGGCGACGCGGAACCTGGGCCCTGGGCGGCCTGAAGGCCTTCTCGTGGCGAGGCGTTGCGGCCTGGTCGCCAGCCATCGAGAGCAGGGCGCGCAGCTGTTCCCGCTCCGCCTCGCTAAGCTCCGTGAGCGCGGCGTCGGCGTCGGCGTCATCGGGCAGGTCGCCGTCGATATAGGTGGTGTCAATCATGGGTCATCCTTCCGTCTCCTTCCGATCGGGGGTGCCGCTGCGGCCGTGCGGGAAGGAGCGCTGCGGCCGCAGCGGAATCCGGGGTTGCGCCTAGGCGGAGAGCTTCGGCAGGTTGGCGTATTCCAGGAAGCTGTCGCCGTTCTCGTCGGGGTAGCACTTGATGGTCGCCTGGTAGGAGATGAGTTCGGTAGAGACGAACTTCTGGCTGCCGGTGGAGACCACGCGGGCGTTGGGGGCGACCTTGCGTTTCTTGGCGCGGCGGGAGGCCATTTCAAAAACCCATTTGCCGGCTTCCAGTTCCACCGAGTTGCGCTTGACGGTGATGGTGCCTTCCTTGGTGGCGGTGGGGGCTTCGATGGTCACGTTGTCGGCGCCGTGGATGCGCTTGAGGAGTGCGCCGCGCAGCGACTCGACGAACGTCGCGGTGATGGTGACCCCGTACTTGTCCTGCGTGGTCTCAATCACGGTGCCGTTGACGTCCTCGTGGTCGCTGGTTTCGCGCTCCTCGCTGACCTCGACGCCGTCCTTGGAGATGTAGCCCATGTTCTCGTAGGCCTCATCCAGGGCGGCCGTGGCGTCGGTGGGGGTGGGGGCGGTCAGGGGGGCCGCGAAGGCGTAGCCGCCGACCTTGAAGCGGCCGACGTCGACATTCGCGTTAGTGTTGGGGGTGGATGCCATGTGGACCTCCTAGAGGATGGTGAGTTGGGCGGTGAATACGGCCCGCTGGGTGGGCGTGTCGGGGTCGGGCAGGGCGGCGGGCCAGGTGGCTTCGGCGTCGTGGATGAGGTTGCTGGTTTCGGCGCCCTGGAGGAGGAGGGCTCGGGCCTGCTGGGCGAGGTCGCGGGCGCGCCGAGGGGTGTCGGCCCAGGCTTCGACGGCAACCAAGGCTCTGGCGAGCCAGAGGGCGTTACCGTCGCCGCCCGTGGGGGTGATGCGGATCAGTTCCGTGGGCCGCTTCGGCGGGATGAGGGTGACCACCGGAACCCCGATGGGGGTCAGGATCCGAGTCAGCTCGGGGATGATATCGCCGAGCATCTCGTTGCTCATCGTCCGGCCCCCAGGGCTTTGACAAGGGTGAGGTTGCGGGCGTTGTCCTCGCGGGCCTGCCGCGTGGTGGTGATGACGGCAGCGCGGGCTCGTCGCGGATGCTGCGTGGGTTCCCGCACCTCGTAGCCGTCGCCGGCTGCCGCAGCGATGGCTTTGGCGCGACGCACAATATCCGCCTGGACTGCTGGGTGCTGCACGAGCGCCTCGAAGCCTGCCCGGTTCCATGCGATCTTGACGGCCATTGCTACCCCTCTCGTCGTTTTGCCTCGACAACCAGTCCGCGCCCCCAATCCTTGGCGCGGCCATTGACCTCGTACTCCTCGCCGTCGATGACCAGCCGGTCCAGGGCGGAGACGGCGATCCCTGGCGGCAGGTACAGCGTCCACTCCACGTCCCCGGCCTCCCGCCCTGCGATGGCCGGGTCTTGGGAGCCGGGGGCCATGGCGTGGACCGGGAGGGGCTCAGGCGCCCCCCATGTTCGGGGCGTCTCGTCGAGCAGCTCGGGCGGGGTTTCGATGCGGCGGCGGATCAGCACGGGGCGCTGCACCTCGGCCCTGCCCCCGCGCGGGAATATCCGCCAGCCGGGCCGCCAGAGCGGCGGGGTCATCGCGACCTCGCCCGGGGTGCGGTGTTGACCATGAATGCCCCCGACGGCGCCGACCAGATGCGGCGCAGCTCCGCCAGGTCGCCCTCGGTGAGCAGCCGCAGTGACGACGACCCGAAGGTTTGGGTCGTCGTGTACGGTCCGGCCGTCTCGGTGACCGATGTGGCAGCACCCGAGCCTGCGTCGAGGCGGCGTATCACCGCCCAGCGCAGGATCGGCAACGCCCGGGCGATGCGGGTTGGATTGGTTTCGTCGCGGCGAAAACCGGGGATGGTGGAGGCGGCCCCTAGTGCGTCCTCGATCAGCGCCTGGACTTGGGCTTCGTCCGCGTCGGGACGGAAGATCAGGACGTGCTGCGGCTCGATCAAGGGCATGGGATCGCCTCCTTGCATGCTTTCAGCGCTGCCGACGTGCCGGTGACTGAGGTGCAGGCTCCTCGACGTAGATGTGGGGCGATTCTTTGAGAATCGCCTTGGCCTTGGCGTCCGGCACTTCGGCTTCGCCGCCAGTGAATTGGACGCCGTGCTTGGGCAGGAACAGGTTCGGGTGCTGGGTGCAGATCAGTTTCATGGCAGCCCCCGGTCAGGCCAGGTTGATGAGCTTGCCGTGATGCTTCTCGTTGCCGTACACCAGCCCGATCTCGCCGTACAGCTGCCAGGCTTCGCGGGCCCCGGTCTTGGCGAGCGGCTCGGCGAAGAAGTGCCCCTTGCCGGGGATCTCCAGGAAGGCGGGCTTGCATTCGTCGAGGGAGGTCACGATGAGGGACTTGGCCGGGGCGTAGCGGTCGAGCATGATATTGCATTTGCCGAAGTCGGTCTCGAAGGTCTGCAGGTTGACGCCGCCGACGTTGCGCTCGGCCTCCCTGTAGTTCTTGTCCTTGATGAAGATCTTCGTCAGGGCCCGCTTGACCGCGGCACCGACGATGACGGTGCGAGTTTCGGACACGCCAATGCCGCCGGACTCCCACACCTTCTGCATCAGATCCAGCACCAAGTCCTCGGTGAGGGGCTGGGTGGACGCGTCCACCGTGTTGGTGGTGATCGCCTCGACGAGGCCTCGGGTCTTGCGAGGGGTGGTGTTGTCGGTCGGCATCTGGTAGGTGCCAGTCAGGAACGACAGCTCCACGTCGTCGGCCACGGATCGGAACGCACCCTGGAGCTGGTGGGCCAGTTCGTCTTGGACGGGCTGGGAGCCCAGGGGGGTGGCGTTCGGCGTAGCCGGGCCCACCTGGCCGGTGGCAGCCAGCTTGGTATAGCTGACCTCCACCTTCTCCTGATGGATTTCGACGACGTTGTGACCCTGGGTGCGGGCCGTGCCGGTGGCCTCCGGGGCGTCGGCGCCTTCCGTGCGCTGCCGACCGTCGGCGCCCTTACGGCGGTCGTCGGCCTGCCAGGTGAACATAGTCGACTTGACCGGTTCGCCGCCGGTCAGGCCGCCGATGGCGGCCAGGAATGGGGTGTCGTCGGGGCTGGCGGCGAACAGTTCGCCGACGAAGTTGGGGCAGTTGTAGGTGGTGACCATGCCGGTAATTCCGGGCATTGCTACTCCTCTTCGGGGTTGGTGACCCGGAGCTCCGGGTTGTTACTTGGCTGGTTTCGGCATCTCTATGAGCTGCCGAATCTTGGCGGTCAACGCGGCCTGCTTGTCGCCGGCCGCTGTGGCCGCTGCGGCCTGGGTGGCGGCGTCCGCCTTGAGGGGGCTGTAGCTGCCCTCGGTAGGGGCCTGCTTCGGCGGGATGGTTGCACTGGCGAGCCGCGCGGCCAGAGCCTCCATCTGTTCCTCCGAGCCGGACAGCAGTGCGGTGTCGTCGTCACTGAGCCTGTGCTTGCGGGCGATTCGTTCGCGGGCAAGCTCCTGGCGGGCGCTCTCGGCCTCCTGTTGGGCCTTGGTGGCGGCGTCGGTGGCTCGCTGCAGCTCGGTCTTCTCGGCGTCCTCGATGACCGCCAGCTTGTCGTTGGCGGCCTTGAGGGCCTTTTCCAGGTCGCGGGCGCGGCGGCGTTCCGCGTCGAGGGCCTTCTTGCCGCCGTCGCCCAGCTGCTCGTCGCGGGCGTCGCTGGTTGGCGGCTGCGGGGCCCCGTTCTGGGTTTGGGGGGCTTGGGGGGCGGCGCTGTCGGCTGCCTCGTCGGCCATCATGGTCCAGCCGCCGAACATGTCGCGGTGCAGGTCGATGATCTGCTGCAGTTCGGCGGGCCTGGCGGGGGCAGTGGATGCGGTGAGGGTTGCGGTGTCCATCGCGGACTTCCTTCCTGGGGTTGGCCCGTCGCGGGCATGAAGAAGGCCCGCAGGGATCGTCCTTGCGGGCCGCAGGGGGTTGGCTGCTCCGGGGGTCAGAGCAGCACGTCGGGGGGCAGGTCGCTGATATCCAGGTCGGAGAATGGCTCATCGCGTTCCAGCGCCTCCTGGAGGGCGATGGTGCCGTCGGCGATGCTCAGGTCCGTCACCCCGCCTCCGGCGGGGCTCATTGCCGGATGGCCGAACCGTTTTCGGTACTTGCCGAGCAGGTCGAGCCACCTGTCGTACAGCTCTTTGTCGTCGCTCACTTGAGGGCCTCCCGGATCAGCTCGTCGAATGCGGCAGCCGTCCGAGGGAGGCGCTGCTTGATCGCAGCCCACGCCTCCGGGTTGCACAGCTGCGCCTCCATCATCTCAGCGAAGGCCTCCGCGGCCCGGCGATGATCGCGGCCGCGACGCCAGTACGCCTCACCGTGGCCGAACTCGGCGGGGTAATCCTCCCCCCATGCGGCCTGGAGCATGTCGTCGACAATCCATGCGTGGCGCGGTAGGCGGTGCACGTCGTCGGCGATGAGCTGAAGAATACGCCTCTGATGATCCTTGGCCGTCTCGCCGGGGCGGGGACGTGCCAGGCGCGCGGCGGAGGCCCACAGCTCCTCCAGGTCCTCGCCCATCCCGTCGAGCAGGCCGCGGGACAGCAGCTTCCCGCCGGATGTGCGATGCAGCCAGTCGATCGCATGGGCGGTTTCGTGGAGCAGCATCCGCCCGGGCGGCATGACCCCATCGAGGCGCATGTCGCGGCCCAGGTCGACGGTGATACCCTCCCCGGGCCTGAAGAACGCCCGTCGCGGCTCGCCGGGCGCCCCCCGCGTAGTGGTGAAGGTGAAGTCGTCGATGTGCTGGAGCCACAGGTTCACCGCATCCCTGTGGGGGGTTTCCCGCAGGTGGCGGTCGAGAATCCTGGCTGCGTCCTCACCGATCGTCGCGGCGAGTCTGCTGTCGCGGGGGATGATCCGCGATCCGGACAGGATCGGACCCCAGACGCCTGCTCCGCCGTCGGGGGCGATGGCGTCGGTGAGGGTTCCGCCACCTAGGCGACGCATCTGCGCCAGGATGTCGGGCGTGGAGGGCGCGCGTCCTGCCGCTTTCCGGGCTTCCTGGTAGAGCTGCTGCTGGGCGGCCTCCAGTTCGGTCGGCTCCCACTCGCCGATCACCTCGACCGCAGTGCATGTGCAGTGGTTGTGGTAGCGATTGCCCATTGGCTGGCTACCGAGCAGGCGCCCCTTGCGGCCCTGCACCGACACCGCCGATTCGAGGGAGGTGTAGTCCGAGCGGGTGGCGAGCATCACACACCAGCTGCACGCCTTCCCGGAGGTCTTGCGCCGCCACCGACGTCGCGCCACATGGGCGGACAGGACCGTGGTGGCCCGACCGGCGTTCAGGGTGTCGCGGAAGCTCCCGGCCGCCTGGCGTTGCAGGACCTGCTGCACCTCCTCCGAGGAGTCGAGGTTCCGGGCTGCGGTTGCGACCTGCCATGCCCGCCAAGCGGCCAGGTTCTCGGTGAACTCCGCCAGCACCGGATCGGGGTGGTTGATGTTCGGGGCCTGCTGGCGTCGCCAGCCGGAGATGAAGGTCGCCATGTTGGCGGTGGCGCGGTCATGGCCGATCCGCTGTGCGGCGATCCAGGCGGCAACCAGGGCGGCCTCGGGGAAGTCCCCCGCGAGGAATCGGGTGCCGAGCTGGCGAACCAGCAGTTGCGTCAGGGCCCCGGTGCGGGCCTGGGTGCGGGCCGATTCCTCGGGGGTCATCACCCCACCCCCTCGCGCAACTCAGTCCCGAGTTGGGCTCACTGATCTTCCAGCGCCTGCGCCTGCTGTTCGGGTAGGCGTAGTGACACCGGGACCGCCCCGGTGAACGACAGGCCGTGAAGGCCGACACGCTCGGCTGCCTCCTGCGGGTCAACCCCGGCGCGAATCGCCTGGCCGAGGGCCTCGAACTGCACCTTCAGCCCGTCCGCATTGGGGGGGCGGCCTGTGGATCGGGCTGGGCCCGCGACAAGACGTCGGTCAGTCGAGCGACATCGGAGGGGGCCGCGGTTGCACGATGCTCCCGGATGCGGTCGATCTCGGGGCGGGTGTAGCCGAGCCTCTCCAGGGCTATGTCGGAATCGGCGGGCAGGATGCCTGCGGTGACCTGCTGGGTGACCGCTGCTGCGGCCTGTGTCGCCGACGGCATCGCCGGGTCCATCCAGGTTGGGCGGATCGACAGCAGCTCCTCACCGGGGGTGTCGAGGTCGTCGCGGATCTGGATTGCCAGCATCGCCACACGCCGCCAGTCGACACCGAAGGTGCGGATGGCGTCGCGGGCAGCGGTCACCAGGGGCCGCTCCAGCACCTCCAGGGCGCCCTCCGAGGAAGGGTTCGCGTCCTGCTTCACGCCGAGCATTTCGGCCGGAATGCTGATCTCCGCCGCCAGCAGTGAGGCAATCTGCCGTAGTTGATCCATGTGGGGCTGCTGCGATGCGGCAGCGAATTGCCCCACCTGAACATCTGGATCATCGGGATTATCGCTGGGCGGAATAGCCCAGATACGTCCAATAATCGACTCCCATTGGCTGCGCAATTCGCCGGTGTTATCGTCGGCGAAAACGTCCCGAGAGGCATTGATGAGATAACGTTGGGGCGCACTGAAAAACTCGGCGGCAATCTCGGATCGAGCCCAGGTACGCATTGCCGAATCCGTCAACGCCATCACCGGTTTGGTGATGCGGGAAGTGCCGAACGGGTGCTCGTCGTCCGGCTCGTGGCGCAACGGCACCACCGGCACCCCGGGGTAACGCTGCGGGAACCTTTCCGGGACCCAGCCCGTCGAGGATTGGGTCAGACGGACAATCTTGCCGGGAAGGTAGAGGTTCAGTTCGCGCGGCAACCCGGTGATCGGGTCGCTGTCCTGAATTGACATGGCGGATCGTGGCGCGTGGCGGCGGTAGTCCCATCGCGCGGTGGCGTGCGTTGCGGGGCGAAGCCACACCCGCACCCCATCCCCCTGTTCCTCGCCGGGGGTGACAAAGGCCAGGTGGCAGCCGTAGCGTGCTGAGCCGTTGTGGGCGATCGCGGCCCCAACCTCCAGGTCGGAGTCGTACATGATGCGCTCCAGGCCGAGGTCGCTGCCCGACGGAGTGGCAAACCCGGTCAGGACACAGCGCTTCGCCAATGCAGTGACGGCCTTGTAAGGCCATCCCAACACCACATTGATTCCTTCAAGCTCCACGGGAATAGCGATGCCGAGGGACTTGAGAACATTCTTGGCACGGTAATACCCGTCCCTGTCCGCGTTGGTTCCCTGCTTGAGGTTGTGGTAATGGAGAAGGTCCCAAAGGGCCTTTTCCTCGTCGTGCTGGAGGTGGAATGTGGCGGTCACCATACGGCACCTCCTTTGCGTTTCTCCCCTGCCGGCAGGGCGTTTGCGCGGATTCGGCGGGACAATACGCCCCAATGGGCCAGTGTCGCGGCGACGATCGGGGTGATGTCGGATTCCGCGCTCCGGCGGTTCCATGCCCACCGCTCCCCGACGGACCGCTTGCGGGCCTCATTGAGCGCCCGGGTGAGTTGCGGCTGGGCGATATGCCGCAACTCATTGTTCATGCAGGCGTCCAGTATGTCGGCGCACGCATCGGTCATTTCGTCGGTGTTTGTGGTCACGACGCGGACCTTTGCCTTCCGCAGCGAGCGCACCAAGGATGCGGCGGGGGATTTCGCATCCACCACCACTGCTGCGATCGGATTCTTGGCGCAGCGAGCGGCCACGTGGTCCACGACCCAGCCGGTGCCCTCGCGGGACTCGTCCAGCTCCACGTGTACCAGGCCGTCGTCACGCAGTCCCGCCAGGGCGACGGCGGCCTGCTCGCGATTCGGGGAGACGTCGACGGCCAGAACCAGTTTGGTCAGAGCCTTCGACCTCTCATCCGCCAGTCCCTTCCAGACGGCGGGCGGGACGACGGCGGGGGTGGACAGGTCGTCCCAGATGCCGAGGGCTTCCCGGCGGAAGTGGTCCTCGGTCAAGGCTCGGCGGAGCTTGCGGATTGCCCGCAGTGGGGTGCGCTTCGGGTAGGACGGGTTGGCTTTGCGCCAGGCCTCCTTGTCGTCGGTCTCGCAGTCCGGCGGGGCGGAGAACTCGATCCATGTCGCGTCCTCCAGCGGCCTGTCCGCCTTGAAGGCCACCAAGGCGCCGTCGCGCTGCTCGGTGAACGCCTCGCCGGGATCCTTCGGGCGGGGCGGGGTGCCGAGCATGATCGTCAGCGAGCTTGCCGCCTGGTTTTGAGTGGGCAGCATGTCGCTCATTGCGTTGGCGGTGAGGATCTGCGCCTCGTCCAGCACCAGGATCGAAACCTGCGCCACGCCCCGGAGGGCCCCGGATTCGCGGGCCGCCATCACGATCCGCGAACCGTTGGTGAACCGGATCGAGCGGTCCTCGGCCGAGGAGTTGATCTTCGCGATCCGGGGGGCGAGCTGCGCCCGCATCGCCGTCGCCTTGAGACTTCCGAAGACCTCCAGCATCACCTTGTTGTGGTGGGCGGTCCAGGCGACCGTCGTGTTGGCGTGGATCAGGCAGTAGGCGAAGATCATCGCCGCAACCAGGTATGTCTTGCCGGCCTGGCGGGGAATCGACATTGCGACGATGTCATTGACCCAGGAGCCGTCCGCACGCTTGGCCCAAGTGATCTTCGCGATGTCGCGCTGCCAGGAGTCGAGGAGCAGGCCGATCTTCTCTGCGACTGCGATGATGCTCGGCCCGGCGGTGGAGGTGATGCCGGCAGGGAGGGCGAGGAGGCGGGCTTCAGGGAGCAGGCCAGGGCGCGTCGGGGGTTGCGGCCGCTTCGGCAATGTCGTCCCCCTCCTCGTCGGCCACCAGGGCGGCCAGGTCTCGCTCGATCTCCAGTAGGCGCCGGGATAGCGATGCCAGGTCTCGGGCGGGGACGCCGTCGTCGATCGTGTTGGCGATCTGATCTCGCAGTGCCTCCAGTAATGCGCGCCGGCCATGACGGGCCGCGTCGGCAACGAACACGATGCCTCCTGTGGATAACTCGGGCGTTCGATTCGCCAACTTGCCCCGACCTGTGGAAAAAGCCGAGAGAGAATCCCGCCTACGGCCTGAGCCAGCGTCAGGACCGGGGGGGGGCCTCCCCGCCCCCATGTTCGATTTCTGGGGGCGCGAAGCCTCAGGCCAGCGATCCGGAGCGGCGGATGATGGGCACGACGCCCGCGTCCTTGGCGGCCTTGCGCTCGTTGCAGAGCTTGTGGGCCGCCTGTTTGTTGCCCAAGGCGTCGGGTCCACCCTGGGCGAGTGGGGTGACGTGGTCGACAACGAAGCAACCGGGATCAGGCCATCGCAGGGCGTAGTCGATGACCTCGCCGCAGATGCCGCACGGTGGCTTGGTGGCTGCCACGGTGGCGCGGTGGCGGTCGCGGATGGCGGTGCTGCGTCGCTGCGCCATGGCCACACCTCCTCGAGAACGAGAAGGACCGCCGCAGCCTGTAAGAGGGTGCAACGGTCCCGCAACTGTGTGCCACCATATCGCGACCGCTAGTCAAGTGCAAGTCCGAGCTGGGTGAGTCGCGTCTGCGCCGCGGCGCGGCGGATGTCGCCGAGGTCCCACCATCGCCTGCCCTGCTCGTCGCATACTGCGGTGATCATGCGTCTGGCGTCCCAGCGGTAGAGGGTGCGCAGCGGCACCCCGGTCAGGGAGGCGGCCTGCCGCAGGGTGACCGCCTGGATCGTCACCTCGCGCCCGCAGGTGCCGCACCGCCATGCCGCCTTCCGCCCCGGCAGAACCTCGAGGTGGCCGGCCCCGCACCGGGAGCACGGCACCGCCGGCCCGGTTTCCCTGAGGTGCTTGACGGCGGCCCGGGCGGCACGGTGCATGTGCAGGACACCCCACTCGAAGTCCGGCCACTGTGCGGTCCCGGTGATCCAGTCGAGCTGGGAGAGCAGCCAGTTCGTCACCGACGACAGGGTGAGCTTCTCCGGCAGCGCCGGGACGGCGGGGGGACATTCGTCGAGGGCGGTTGCCTCGAGGTCGCGGCACCATCCCCACAGGTAGGGCAGGACGCCCACCTTCTCGGGGTCGCAGTACTCCATGCCGTCGAGCCACCCGGTACGGTCGCGGGCATCGAGGAGCTGGAGGACGTCGAGGCGCAGCGGGACGCTCGCTGACGGGCCCGCGTGGGTTCGCGGGCCACCGCCTGGGCCGGAGGTCAGGGCCTCGGGGAGGAGGGCGCAGAGGTCCGCCAGCTCCGACAACGCCTGACGGATCGGGTGGTCGGGGGCGTTCATCGGCCCCCCTTGGAGTCGGGGAGGTAGTCGGGGAATACAAAAGCCATGGGCCTCGAGGGAGGAGGGTCAGGCTCGGGTCGTGGGCCTGTGTGGGTGTCGTGAATGACGTCAGCGAGGCGGTCGAAGGTCGTCGTGAGGCTTTCGCGGCACTGGTCGAGGTGGCGGCTGATGCGGCGGACCAGGTCTTGGATGTTGCCAAGGAAGACGCCCCGATAGGGGGAGTCGTGGAGGAGCGCGGCGAGCGCGTCGGCTTCCTCGATGGCGATGCCCCTGCGGCCGGTCTCGATTGCGGAGACGGTGGATTGACGCCATGGGTGACCGCGGTCGGCCATGGCCCAGGCCAGGCGGCTCTGGCTCCAGTCCATGCGGGTGCGGAGGCGGCGGAGGTTCTGGCCGAGGTTCATTCGGGGTCTCCTGTCGGGGGGGGGTCAGAAGGGCAGGTTGGGGAGGATCATGGCCGTGGTGATGGCTCGGATGAGCACTTCGATGATGAGGCAGACCGCTACGGCGACGGCTCCGGCGCCTACTATTTCAGTGCACTTATGGATGAGCAGCAGGCGAGTTTGTCTGTTCTTGTTGCGGCGACGGCGGAGGGGTTCGTCGCTCAGGGTTGCGGCGGCGAAGGCGCGGATTGGGGCGGCGATGAGGACGACAATGCCGGCGGTGGCGATGATGATTTGTTCGATGCCGTGGAGGGTGATCATTCGGGCTCTCCTGTCGGGTGGTAGGCGCTGTGGGTGATGGCGTGCTGGGCCCAGGTGAGCATGCCGAGGGTGGTGACGAGGCCGGGTTCGCCGGTGCATGTGTAGGAGTTGTTGTAGTCGCCGTCGGGGGTGATGGAGCGGGTGACGGTGATGGTGGCGAGGACGACCTCGTCGGGTTCGCTGGCGGGGTCTGGGTTGGTCACTGCTGCTCCTGCTCGTCGAGGGGTTCGATGCCGAGGGCGGCGGCGACATCAGGAAGCAGGTGGGCGGTGACGTAGTCCTCGGGGGTGGGAGGAAAGCCCGTGGGGATGACGTGTCGTCTGAGGTAGACCAGTGCCGCGGTGGCCCTCTCCTGCACGTCGGTGTAGTCGGGCTCACAAGGGACGTGCTCGGGGAGTGCTCCGCGGGCCAGTGCGATGAGATTCGCGAGGCGGAGCTGCTCGGCGACCTCCAAGATGGCGTGAACGGTGGCGGCTTCGACGTGTCGGTCCTCGTAGTGGGAGAAGTGGACGCCGAGTTCATCGAGCGCCGCTTCGCGGTGCGTGGCCGCAAGGAGGGGCGGGCGTGGGGTGGGAGTGGTCATTGCCGGTTCCTTTCAGGGTTGGGTGAGGGGGACGAGGATTGGGGCGAGCCCGAGGGCGGTGATGAGTGCGCGGATGGCGCACCATGCGAGGACGCCGAGGGTGGGGAGGCCAGTGAGCAGGGCGAGGAGCATCCCTGACCTGAGCAGGCATCCCGGCAGGTTGCCGTCGTCATACTCCTTGGGCGGCGGGACGCCGAGGCGCTTATAGATGGCCGCCCCGATGATGCCGGCGGCGACGATGGTCAGGCTGGCGAGAGTGGCGAGCCCGCCGGCGACGAGGAAGGCGGCTTCCTTGGGGGTCATGGCTCGCCCTCAGTGCTGGCACAGCCCGGAGCAGCGGCGCCGCCAGGTGAGCTTCTCGGGTATGCGGATCATGAGGATTGGTCGGTCCTCGTGGGTGTGGATGTCGGGGAGGAGTTCGCAGTCCACGGTTCCGGCGTTCGCGGTGCCCCAGACCTCGATGTTGGCGTCTGGATTGTGGGTGGAGAGGGCGTCGATGAGTTCTTGGACGGTCATGGGGTTTCCTTTTGTGTTCGATTTTTGAGGGGCGTTGGGGCGTGGTGCCGGGCTTCTGTTGTCGGGGTTACCCGTGGGGCGGGTAGTCGGGGATGGGGAAGTTGGTGATGGAGACGACGTCGCCGGGGAGGTGGGTGACGTGGCTGGCCCACCAGCCGTTGTGGTCGTCGTCGAGGCCGGCCTCGACCCAGACGCGGGCGTCAGACGGCAGGTCGGCGAGGATGCGGATGAGTTCGGCGACGGTCATGACGCGCCCCCGAGCAGGGGGAGGGTGATGCGGATGAGTGCCTCGATGAAGGTGCCGATGGCGATGAGGCCCCCGATGGCGACGACGACCAGGGACGCTTGGAGGATTCGGCCCTCGGCTTCGCAGCAGATGCTCCGGGAGAGGAGTCCGGTGAGGGCTGCGACGCCGGCTCCGGCGAAGCCGGTCAGGATGAGGAGGGCTGCGAGGGCGAGGAAGGCGAGTTCGTGGGAGGTCATGCGGTTGGCTCCTGTGGGTCGATGATGTCGGCGATTCGCCGCAGCTCGGCGGCGAGAACGGGGTGGTTGGCGCGGCTGCTATGGGGTGGGTTGTCGATGTCGAGGCGGAGGATGCGACCGTGGCCGGCGATGACGCGGATCGCGACGTGGCGGTCCATGGGGGTGCCGTCGGGCAGGTCTTCGCAGCAGCAGTTGGTGATGTCGGTGCGCATGGCGGTTTGGGGGCCTTTCGGGGGTGGGGGGTATTCGGGTATGGGGGCGGGGCTGCTAGGCCGCCAGATTCTCGCCCCGTGAGCTTTCCGGGCCGTCCCAGCGCTCTCCGGTGGTCCAGTAGCCGCGTGCATCGCGGGTCATGCCCTTGTTGAGCATCTCGGCGGGGGTGAGGCAGCGACGCCGGGCGGGGCCGTTGGTGACGCCGTGCTTGCCGACGCGGTGCATGTCTCCGGGGCGGGTGCCGGTGAAGGTCTCGTGGCAGCAGGCGCAGTGCTCGGATTTGCGGCCGCGGATCGTGGCGTGGCAGGTGCGGCAGGTCCAGGTCATGGTTTCGGTTCCTTTCGGGGTCGGTCGTGATTGATCGGCGGGAATGGATTTTGCGGGCCTTTCAGCGCTCGGGGGTAGCCAAGTACTGGCCCGGCCCTGCTAGGCCGTCCTGGCGGCCACGCTGGGCGTCTCAGGGCATGTTCTCGACTGGGTGGCGGCGGTGACGTAGCTGGCCTGCTGCTCGATGGCGGCGGCGAGACGGTGGAGCTCGGCTGCCATCAGGGTCAGCCCGTCGGGGCCGAGGGCGTCGAGGTGGCGGATGCGGAGGGTGACTCCGGCGTCGGTCCAAGTGGCGGCGATCTCGGGGGCGGGGGTGGTCACGGCTTCTCCTCGGGGGCGATGGGGTTGTTGGCCAGCCAGGTGGTGGCCTCGGGGCTGGAGGGGGCGATGCCGGCGCGCACCAGGGCGCGCATCTCGGCCATGCGCTGCGGGGAGGGCCGGCGGATCGTGGCGCGCTCCTGCATGGCCTGCCGGGCTGCTCCGGCGTCGCGTGGCGGCCTGGGCGGGGTGGCGGCATCGGTGTGCTGCCAGTGAGCTCCGGCGGTGGCGATGACGGCGGGGGTGCGCTGGTCGCGGCGCAGCTCGGCGCAGGTCATGGCCGCGTGGGTCATGGCCGCGATGCCGACGGCGGGGTCGATGCGTCGCAGCACGGCCTCGATGCCGGGGCGGTCCCAGTCGGGGCGGACGATGGCGGTCAGGTAGGCGATTGCGCGGATGGCGTCGTCGCGACTCGGCCCGGTCACGAGATGCTCCCGAAATTTTCTCCGGGCATTGCATGAACCCGACCCCGAAGCGGGCTCGCGTCCGCGTTAGGGACTTTCATGCATGCAGAGACGTAACCAAGGTGATGGGGAGGTGACTCTAGGCAGAGACTGTAGTTAGTAGTTTTCCCTTTTCCCTTTTCCCTTGGCATTGCAAATCTCATGCAAGTGCATCCCGTTGTGTATGCAAGTGCATTGCAAATCTCATGCACTTGCATGGGGCTAGTGGGCGTCACGGGAGGCCTCCTTTTCTGCGCGCCAGCGCTTGCTGGCGGCCTTCTTGCGCTTCTGACTGAGGTCGTCCTGCTCGGCGTTCGTCAAGTTCCAGCGCGCCCACGAGCGCACTCGGTAGCCGTCGCCTTCGGGCTCCCAAAGACCTGCCGAAACCAACGCTTTCGCGTCACGTTTCAGCGTTCTTGACTGCGGCTTCAGGTGCGGCAAGGCGGCCGCCGGGATGTATCCATCGGTCCTCTGGCCCTTGATGTAGCCGAGGGCTCGGATGTAGAGCGTCTCGGCGGAGGCCGAGAGCCCAGCGAAGCGCGGATCGAGGTAGTAGTCGTAGGCGACGACCGCATAGATGCGCGGCGTTCTGCGGGCCATCACGGCTCCTCGTCTTCATCCTCATCCGCCAGCTCATCCCCCTCGGCGCAGTCGACGCAGAGGGGGCCGTCGACGGTCTGGGTGTAGCCGTAGGTGCCACGTCCGCAGCCGACGCACGGCGAGGCGACGGCGGGGCGGATGATGGCATGAACGCCGGGGGTGGGGGTGGCGCGATAGGCGTAGGTCTTCTCGGCATGCACGGCGACGACCTGGGCGTCATCGCACCAGCACACCCCCGTCAGGGCGTCCAGCGCAGCCCTGGCGAGCTTGTCCACGTCCGGCTTGCCCGTGTGTTGGCGGGGCGCGGACGGGAGCAGCCTCCATCCGTCCGTCTGCGCCTTGCCCTTGCGGAGGTGGCTCTTGGGGCGGGGCATGATGAAGCGCAGATACACCTCCAGTGGGCCGGTGCGTGGCGGCTGCCCGCTCATCGCCTCGACGGCTGCCTGCCGGACGGTGCCGCGCCAAGGCTTGACGCGCTTCGACGATTCGACCATGACCCCATGGCCGACATGGGTCTTCGATCCCTGCGGCGCCGGCACCCCCTCGACGAAGAAAACTATCTCATCCATGAGATTCTTTCGTGTTCGATTTTTCGTGCCGGCGGCAGGGGCAGGGCCGCATGACGCGACCCTGCCTGCTGCTTCCGACCTGGATCTCTCCCTTGCAGGGGAGGTTGAGTTCGTGGCGGTGCCCACACCACGAACAGCGATCGGCGGCGTTCCTCATCTCTGCTCCAGGGCGTCCTTGGCTGCGCCGGCCAGGAGATTGCGGGCCGCGACGAGGCCGGAGATTTTGCCGCGGCAGTAGTTCTCCAGACCGGGGTCGAGGGTTTCGCGCGCCACCTTCTCGGTAACGACAATCTCGTCGCCGAGAAGGTCGTAGGCCTTCAGCAGGACGCTCGGAGGGGTGGCGCCCCGGCACCCCACTAGACGCCCGGTCATGCCACCGCCTCCCGTCCTGAGCCGTGGCATTTGGGACATGGCACGGGCCTACCGGGGTCGAGGATGTTGGCGATCCGGATCCCCCCGCTGCCTTGACAGGCGGGGCAGATGCGCACGGTCAGGCCGTCCTGTAGGGGTCGGCAGCTGCGGGCGTGCCCGTCGGCGATCTCGATCACCTCAGGCCAGCCGATGAACTCGGCCCGAGTCCCGCACCCCGGGCAGGCGACTTCGGCGACAAGGTCGCCGAAGCGGGTGCGCTCTCTCGCGATCCGGACCCGTACGTGCCGGGTGGTCATGATGCTGCTCCTTCGGGGGTGAGGCCGAGCATGTCGGCCAGATCAGTGGCGTCGCGGGCGACAAGCAGGACCAGGGCTTTGGTGCGCTGCTCGGCGGTGACGACCGGCACCGGGCCGACGTCGATCATGTCCCGAGACGTGACGCCGGGGGATGCGGAGAAGCGCTGGTTGTGCATGCTCACCGCTCACCGTCTTCGTGGTCGATCCATGCGGCTTCGACGACATGGCAGGGCCACGTTTCGCCGCAGATGTTGCACCAGCGCAGGCCGATGCCGGGCCAGTCGGAGAAGGCCCCCGGGGTGTGCCGCGCGTAGAGGTCGTCCTCGCTCATGCCTCGATCTCCACGTCCAAGACTTCGCCGGTGGCGTCATCGATGTGCGGGATCGTTCCTGCGGCGACGGCCTTGGCGGTGGCCATCGACCCCACCTGCTCGTCGATGCGAAGCGTCGCGGACAGCTCGGATGCACGCGGCATGAGCTTCAGCACCTGCTTCAGGGCGGTCTTGCGCTCCATCCAGTGCTCGGGGTCGTCGATGCCGGAGGTCCCGACCTTGCCGCCGCGCAGCTTCTTGATTTGCTCGGGGGTGAACACGTCCAGGGCGAGCGCCCCGGTGGTCAGCTCGGCGATTGCGTAGTAGGCGACAACGGGGCCGCGGTCGCCCGTGGCAGGCCTGTGGTGGAGTTTGAGTTCAAGTCCCTTGTCGTAGTCGAATTCGTCGTGCTCGCACACGTATTCGGCGGCGAGGCGCTTCGCCAGGGGGTGCTGCCAGAACAGCTTCGTCACGCCCTGGTAGCCGATCACGAGCTGGCATTCCCTGCCGTAGGGAATGAGGTAGCATTCCCCGGCGATGCCGGGCTCCAAGCCAAGCGCAGATGCGGTGAGCAGGGCGCCGAAGAAGCTGCCCTGGCTGCACTGCGCCAGCTTCGGGGTGGTGCGGATCTGGGTGGACATGATTCGCGCGATACGGTCGGCGGACATGTGGGCCGGGAGTGCCTTGCGGATCTCCCCGACCATGCTGTTGAGGGTTGCGATGAGCTGGTCGGGGGCGGTCTTGGCGATCGTGCCGGCTCCACTGTTGCGGACTGCCGGGGTGTTGGTGGTCATGAGTTCTCCTCCAGAAGGTTGTCGATTGCGTCTGCCAGTGCCGCGGCTTCGCCGGCCTGGCGCTGCTTCAATGCCCACGCGGGCGGGGCGATGGTGATTGCCTGATCGGCGGGGTAGCCTTCCCAGCGACCCGCCTGCTGGGCGTGGCTGTAGATGTCGATGGCTTGCTGCATGTCGGCTTCGCCGATGGCCAGGAGGTCGTCGTCGAAACGGGCCACATAGACCAGGCCGGGGCCCTCGAGTTCGACCACGACGTGCCAGAACGGCAGGTCCCCGAGCCCGAGCTGTCGGGCGAGGTGGCGATACCATGCGGCCTGCATGTGATAGCCGAGGTCGTAGGCGTGACGCCCCCACGCTCGCGGGCCGATGCGGGATGTGGTCTTCAGGTCGACGATGCCGTCGGGGCGCAGCCAGTCGACCTGGCCCCGCAGCCACAGGCCTGACGGGTGCTGCCAGAACATGGCCTGTTCGGGTTCGCCGACGCCCAGGAGCTCCGACGCCAGCGAATGAGTTGTCACATGACTGGCCAACTCTGCGACGCGCTCATAGTCGGAGCGCAGCAACGGAACCGCTCCCTGCTCACGGGCGGCGGTCCGGGCATCCCGCGCCGCCTTGGTGCGCCAATCCTGAGCGTCAATTGCCACGACGGGGCCGCCTGCACCCAGGACCATGGCGTGCAGGGCGTGGCCGATGTCGAAGGCCGCACGATGCTGGGGGTGGGCCTGCTGCCAGCGGTAGCGGAGCGGGCCGCCCTCCGACAGCAGCACCCGGGCCCGTGTCGGTGACAGGGAGCCGTCGGGTACGGGGTCACCGTGATAGACGTCCGGGGGCAACGAATAGATGCCCGGTTCGGTGATTGTTGTCATTCCGCGCCCGCCTCCCGCGCCAGGGCCGCAGAGACCTCGCCGATTTCGGCGGCGAGCATCCCGGCCAGCTCGGCCATGGGGGCGCCCTCCATTCGGCGGGCCGCGTGGATGGGGCCGTCGTAGTCGTTCCATGGGCCACGAACCCAGCTGGCTGATGCGCCATGCGCGGTCCAGCCGAACCGTTCCTGGAATTCCAGCGTGTCGCCAGACGTGACGACGCGTCGGAGTCCGCCGTCGCGTGCCGGGAGCGTCCGGAACGGAACCTCGGGAGCGAGACTGATTCGGGCGTCGGCGATCTTCAAGCCGCGCACGGCCTCCCCTGACAGCAGGGCGGCAAGTTCGTCGGGGGTGAACTCGGTCACGACTCAGCCTCCTCGGGCTCGTTGGCGGCGAGAAGCCCTCGCAGGTCCTCGGCAACCTGCCGCCATGCGGCGCGCTTCGCCACGGCAGCGGCCTCGCCGATGGCCAGCTGGCTCGGCGACAGCAGGAGCAATCGATGGCCTGGCTGCTTGCCCGGCGGTGTCCCGCGGGCTGTCAGGTCGGCGATGTAGTCGCGGATGTCGTCCCGGAGGGTCCGGGCGTTGGCCGCGGTGGCGGTGATGGCTGCGGCCTCCCGGAGGCCGTGGGCGCGGCCCTCCTGCCATGCCGCCTGCGTCCCGGCCACGTCGGCCCGAGACCGGGCTTCTGCGGCGAGATGGGCGATGCGGTCCTGCGCGTCACTCATCGCCGGCCTCCTCGTCACCCCCGAGGAGGGTGCGGAGCGCGTCGATGGCCTCCCGCAGCCCGATACGGTAACCCGCGTAACGCGCCAAGGAGTAGTCGTCGCAGTAGTAGTAGCCGCCCACAATGGTCGCGGAGCGGCGGGAGTTCTCGGTCGACCTGGAGACGCGCCCCTCCAGATCGGCGATAACGCCTCGGATGGCGGCATGCACTCGGTCACTCATCACGGGCCTCCTGTGCGCAGATGTGGTCGGCGCCAGCTACGGCCCGGTGGGCCACGGTCGCGGGCGGGGCGTCGAACCACATGGCCGTGGCGGCGAGGAGGGTGGCCAGCAGGCCGAGCATGTCGGCCGGGTCGCCTTCTTTGGTTTTCTGCACCAGCGCCACGCCGCGGTCGTCCATGTGGGCGACGACACGCAGGGGCCGGCTGGTGATCTGCTCGCCGCCGGGCAGCAGCTCCACGACGCGCAGCTGCTTGTTCTGGGGCCTCATGCCTGCACTTCCTCGGCGCCGCAGGGGTGGGCGTTGGCAGCTGCCATCGCGAGTCTGTCGGTGTAGCCGGAGCCATCCGCGTTGCAGCGCAGGCAACGCCAGGCCCATCCGAGGCCGACGCGCTCGAAGGCGACGTAGAGGCCATGCCGAGGACTCGCCTCCGACTCTGGTTCGGGGCCGAGGGGGTCGGATGTGGGGGCGGCGTGACGCGGCCCGGGGAATGGAATGATCGAGGGTGCGGTTGTCATGATTGGCTCTTTTCGTTGAGTGCGGTGGGGGTGGAGGCTGGTGGTCATGACCACCAGCCGAGGAGTGCGCCGCCGACGATGATGACGGCCAGGTCGAACAGGTCGTATCCGAGGGGGTCGGGCTGGAGCTTCACGCCGCCACCGCTTTCCGGAAGGAGTGTCCGATGCGTCTGGCGCGTTTCTCAATGGCGGCCTCGGTGCGGGCGGGCAGCATTGCCATGGCGTTGCGCATGGTGGTGCAGCCGCGCAGCAGCCGGTCCTCGTGGTCGCTCCACGGTGCCGCGGGCGGTGAGGCGATCCCGAGGGTGCGGCGCCGTTCCTGGACCGCGGCCACTCCGCGCCCCAGGTCTTTCGCGATCTCCTTGGCCGGGGCGTCGGGGTGGGTGACGACCCAGGCGTCCTCCTCGGCGGTCCATTTGCGGTAGTGCTGTGCAGGGGCCCCCTCCTCGGGGCCCACCGGGGTTGCGACGACCGCGGGCGCCGCCCCTCCGAGGTGCCGGTGTGCCCACTCCTGGGCGGTGCGCAGCCCTTCGCAGGGGCTTTCCAGACTGCACCAGCGGGGATTGTCGCAGGGCGGATCGCACTCGACGGCCTCGCCGCAGGTCACACAGCCCACGCTGTGGTGGATGGTTGCGGTCTTGAGGGCCGTGGCGCCGTTGGGCGTCCAGGGGTGGAGGTCGAGTTCCCGGCCGTTGCGGTCGCGGGCGATTCGCCAGTGTGCGATGCGCGGCACATCGTGGGTGCTCATGCCGCACCCCCGTCGGCCTCGCCGAGCCGCTTCTTGGCGACGTCGAGCGCACTGCGCCCGGGTTCGATGTCGAAGACCTGGGCCAGGGCGTCCAGGGCGTACTCGGTCAGGGAGGTGGTGGCGGGTCCCTCGAGGCCGAGGAGGAGGACGTCGCCCACGATGGGGCCGGGGTAGAGGGTGGAGGCGAGCATGTTGAGGCGCTTGTCTCCCAGCAGGCCTTCCTCGTTGACGATCATGGCGACGTTCTCGATGGGGGTGAGGACGAGTTCCACGTATTGGCAGCCGATGAGCTTTGCCATGTCACGGGCGTTGTCGGGGCGGACCTGAATGTTTCGGACGGGCTGGTTGGCGTCGGCCGGCAGCAGGAGCCCGGTGGCGGGCTGGGTCTGGGTCATGATGCTGTCCCTTCGGGGGTGAGGCCGAGCATGTCGGCCAGGTCGAGTGCGTGATGGCGTGCGAGGGTTCGCAGAGCGGCGGCCTTCTGGGGCCCGGTGATCTCGGCCGGCGGGAGGAGGTCGCGGCCGATGACGGTCTCGTCGCACTCCGGTCTTGTGCGGCTCATGACGCGCTCCTGTTCCGGAGGAAGGTTTGGACGGTCGAGGGGCGCCACCGCCACGAGGGGCGGGCGCCGGCGGAGACGTTGATCCCGGGCAGCGGAGAGGGGTGGAGCCGGCGGAGTTTCAGGACCTGACTCGGGGTGATGCCGATCAGGTCGGCGACCTGCTCCTTCGTCAGCAGGGACTTGTCGGCGGTCACAGCAGGCGCCCTTCCTCGGCGCGCTCGATCGTCAGCTCGTTCTCGTCCAGGAGTTCGGTCAGGACGATGCTGCGAAGTTCGAGCCGATGGTCGAGGCAGATCCAGGCCTTCCCGATCCGATGCCAGTCGTCCCTGTAGGCGTCGAGGTAGTCGCCCCGGAACTCCTTGTCGCATGCGGCGCAGGTGATGGCGAAGTCGTGCCCGCAGTGCTCCATGTACTCGCGCACCAGGGCGTGCTTTCCCTGCACCCACATGCAGTGGCGGCAGTAGGCGGCCAGCGCCCTGAGGGGCTCGTCCTGGTCCATCAGGGTGGTGACCTCGGGGTGCCGGCACTGGGGACAGGGCCGGGGAGTGGTGATGCCGAGCAGATCGGCCATGTCGTGGCTCATATCAGGGCCTCCTGTACGGGTTCCTGCGCGGATTCTTGGTCTGATTCCCGGATGGCTTCCCGGTGGAGGTCGTCGATGCACATGCCGAGGAGGGTGATGGTGTCGCCGAGGTGGTCGTTCGCCATTGCGACGAGACCCGTGTCGGGGAGGGCGTGGTGCTGTGCCGCGGACAGCAGCACCTGGCAGGATTCGAGGATGTTCATCAGCCATCCCAGGTCGACGGCCTGGTGGCGGGTGAGGGTGTCGGACACTTCGCCGGCAGCCTCCTGGAGGCGCTCCGCGGCCTCTTCGTTGCTGATTTCGAGTCGGCGGGGGTCGTACTCGCCGAGATCGGTGGCCGGGATCTGGAGGGGGTTCGTGCCGCCACCTCCTCGACCGGAGCGCCACAGCTCGGCGATGGTGACGAGCAGGGCATCCGAGTAGATGGCGTGCCCCTTGCCGGCCAGGTCGTACACGAGGTGGGTGACGGCTTCCTGGGGGAGGGTGCGGCCGGTCAGGGCCTCTGCCCGGTGGATGAGCTCTTTCTCGGCTTCCGGGATGCTGGGCCAGGTGTGGCGTTTGATGGTTCTGTCGGCGGTGGTGGTGTTCATGCCAGCGCCTCCTGGGCGGGAGCCGGCAGGGCGAACAGGGTGGATTGGATGACGCCCTCGCGGATCAGGCGCAGACGGATCGCCTCCAGTCCGACGGGGGTGATGTAGGTGGTGGCGCGGGCCTTCCCGTTGGTCCTGTCGGTGTTGTAGGTCTTCACCGCGAACCATGACGCGGTTTTCGGGTTCGCGTAGGGCTGCCGTTTCCTGGGGCCGTGGGGGATCAGCAGCTTCGACGTGTACAGCCACTCCCACAGGCGGCGGTGTTTGACGCCGAGCAGGTTCGCGGCGGTGTCGACCAGGTAGCAGCCCGAGCCGTTGAGGAACTGGTCGTAGCCGTCGGCCTTGCGTTGGTTCTTCTCGGCGTGCTTCACGGCGGCCTCGAGCCCCTTGGCGAGTTCGGACAGGTAGGCCAGGTTCCTGGGTGAGAGTTCCGACAGGTCCGGCTGCGGGGCGGATGGCGTGGTGGCGTAGGTGCCGGTGCGGCGGATCGCGGGGAGGACCTCGGTGTAGACCCAGCTCTGGAATCGTTCGACCTGGTCACGGATTTCGGGGTTCTTGACCCGGGCGGCTTGCCGCTGCCCAAGGGCCCGGTAGAAGCCGGCCTCGGTGACGTAGCCGACTCGCTGCTCTCCGCCAGGGGTACACGCTGTCGTGTACCCCTTTTCGGCCCCCGGGATGTTCTCCAGCAGGCGAGTGGCGTCGCGCATGCCGAGGGCGTGGGCGAGCCCGGGGGCTAGGACGCGGAAGCTGTCACCGTCGGGGAGGATGGACAGCTCGAACTCATCCGAGCTGAATGGGGTAATGTTGGACATGGAAGTTGGACCTTTCTTTGGTTCTTGCCCTCGCTGTTGCCTCAGCGGGGGCATCTTTCATTCGGGGGCATTGATCGGGACCGGTTCCGCGACTTCGGCGAAGGTGGCGGCCAATCCGGCATGGACGGCGCCGGCCATGAAGGCCACGCTGGGGGGTTCGTGGCCGTTCTTCACGCGATTGAAGAATTGGCGACTGACGCCGATTGCGGCTGCCAGCGCGGCGTCGGTAAGGCCGGTGCGGGCGCATCGCTCGCGGAAGTCCGTCGTGAGTCGAGCCGAGGGGCGCATATCCCTCCTTTCAGGCGTTTCGCATGAGCTTTCATGTGCATCACCTAGCCTAAGGGTCCTCCAAACGGCTGTCAAGCGAGACGCCTGGGAAGCTATGCGTATCGCCTAGCCGGATGGTACGGTGGGCCCATGAGCAAGAACTTGAGCTGGTATCGGGCCGTGACCCAGGAGGACAGCGTGAACGCGGTTGCAAAACGAGCGGGACTCGTTCAAACGACCCTCGCGGCCCAGGTCAGGAAGGGCGAGCTCACCCCGCAGAGCGTGGTCGCCATCGCGCGCGCCTATCAGAGCGATCCGCTCAGCGCGCTTGTGGCCGTTGGCTTCCTGACGGATGAGGAAGTGACCGCCTACGCACACAGGGCCGCTCTGGGGGACGCGAGCGATGAAGACTTGGCCCGCGAGGTCTGGCTACGGATGTCTTCCGGCTCGGCATCGGAGCCGATTACTGCCCCGGAGCCGCCCTTGTCGATGCAGGAAGTGAAGCAGCGGCGGCTCCTTGAGCAGGCGCAGCCTCCGACGTGGGCTGCTGACGATCGTCCTCGAGCTGGCGACGACGCCGACGACTGGGAACCCTGCTGAGTGGCACCGCGAAGGACCCGCCCCCGCTACCGCGACCCCGCTGTCGTCCG
>ERZ772827.324-NODE-324-length-26617-cov-3.880017_pt1 | contig 26617 bp, 17 predicted proteins | sample MGYA00580850_ERZ772827 | MGnify/ENA primary metagenome ERZ772827 (study PRJEB29015, sample SAMEA2737950) | human oral metagenome | biome: human oral; feature: human-associated habitat; material: dental | place: China | collected 2145 ... | reverse complement strand
ATGTTTTGTGTATTCCTTTTCATCCTTTTTTCATCTAATTGCGAGGCAAATATAAGAGTATTTTTTTATTACGCAATAGGCGGTAGGCTTTAAGCAGTAGGCAGTGCGTGGCAATTGGCGGTTGGTTACTGGCTTTTAGCTGTTAGCGGTGGATGGGTAGTTTGGGATAAGTGCCTGCCGTGCTAACGAGTGCCTCCCCTGCTAAGTGCTCCCCACGCAGTGGGTGGGAAAAGAAAACCCCTGAAGTTTTATTCAGGGGTTTTGGTTTTGGTTTTGGAGGTTTTATGCTTGAACATTGTTACCTCCCAATACGAAAGGCTCAACTTCTTTTATTTCTCCGAATTGTTGTTCGTAGTTAGCAATATTTTGCTGAAGAGCATTTAAAACTCTTTTTGCGTGAAGAGGAGCAAGGATTACTCGGCTTCTTACATTCGCTTGCTGAACGCCTGGCATAAGCTGGATGAAGTCTAAAACAAACTCCGAAGGAGAATGATTTACAAGCGCAAGGTTGCAATAAGCTCCCATAGCCACAGCTTCGTTCAACTGAATGTTGATGTTGTTGTCTTGATTCTGATTGTTGTCCATTTTATTAATTGTTTTAATGTTAATTTTGAAAGTTTGAAAGTCCAAATATACTGAACTTTCAAACATTTTCAAATAGAATATTTACTTGTATTAGTTGTGATCTTCAAAGTCTTTTTTAAGACCAACGAGGAAATCCTGATAATCTTTAAGACCTGTTCCCGCAGGGATTCTATGCCCTACGATTACATTTTCTTTCAATCCATTGAGGTCATCTACCTTACCAGATACAGCAGCTTCGTTGAGAACTTTCGTAGTCTCCTGGAAGGATGCGGCAGACATAAACGACCTTGTTTGAAGCGCTGCACGGGTAATTCCCTGGAGCACAGGCACAGCAGTAGCAGGGAGAGCATCTCTCACTTCTACGAGCTGTAAATCTTCTCTCTTGAGTTTAGAGTTCTCATCTCTAAGCTCGCGAGCGGTAATCATCTGCCCTGGTTTAAAGTCTTTGGAATCTCCTGCATCTACAACTACTTTAAGACCGAAGATACGGTTGTTTTCATCGAGGAAGTCATACTTATGCTCAAGGGCAGCTTCGAGGAAGCGGGTGTCTCCACCATCTACGATTTCAACCTTCGTCATCATCTGTCTCACGATGATTTCAAAGTGTTTGTCATCAATTTTCACCCCTTGGAGACGATATACCTCCTGGATTTCATTAACGATATACTCCTGAACGGCTGTTGGTCCTTGGATTCTGAGGATATCGTCTGGTGTAATGGAGCCGTCTGAAAGCGGAGTACCTGCTCTTACAAAGTCGTTCTCCTGAACGAGAATCTGGCTGGAAAGTTTTACCAGGTAAATTTTTCTTTCACCTGTTTTTGCCTCCACGATAAGCTCTCGGTTTCCTCTCTTGATTTTACCGTAAGAAACTACACCGTCTATCTCGGTAACCACAGCTGGATTGGAAGGATTTCTCGCTTCAAAGAGCTCGGTAACCCTCGGAAGACCACCCGTGATATCCCCTGCCTTAGCAGATTTACGAGGAATCTTGATGAGGATTTTCCCTGCTTTGATTTTCTCTCCGTCATTAACCATCAAGTGAGCACCCACAGGTAAGTTGTAAGACTTCTGCTCTACACCTTTGGAATCTACAACTCTAAGGGTAGGAACGGCTTTCTTACCTCTTGCTTCTGAGATTACTTTTTCTTCAAAGCCTGTCTGCTCATCTATCTCTAATTGGAAGGAAACCCCTTGAATAATATCTTCATAAGCTACCTTACCAGCAGTCTCTGCAATGATAACCGCATTATATGGATCCCACTTACAGATAAGGTCTCCTTTTTTCACTTTATCGCCTGGCTTTACAGAAAGTATGGAACCATAAGGGATATTCTGAACCATAAGCGGAGTACGAGCAGCATTATCTGCTACCAAACGGAATTCCGTAGAACGAGAAACTACGATTTCTACCTTATTGCCGTTTTCGTCTTCTGAAGTAATGGTTCTGATTTCATCAAGCTCTACAATACCGTCTTTCTTAGCAACGATAGTAGGGTTTTCAGAGACATTCCCTGCAGTACCCCCTTGGTGGAAGGTTCTAAGGGTAAGCTGAGTACCTGGCTCACCAATAGACTGAGCTGCGATAACACCTACTGCCTCACCCATATGAATCATCTTACCAGTAGCGAGGTTTCTACCGTAGCACTTCGCACAGATACCTCTTCTTGCCTCGCAAGTAAGCGGTGAACGAACTTCTACACTCTCAATACCAGACTCTTCAATTTTCTGAGCCAATGCTTCATCGATAAGTTCATCTGCACTAACGATGATCTCATCGGTTTCTGGATGATAAACATCGTGAAGGGAAACTCTACCCAAGATTCTTTCAGAGAGTTTCTCTACAACCTCATCATTTTTCTTCAATGGAGTAACATCTACACCTCTGAGCGTACCGCAATCATCTTCTGTAATGATGACATCCTGCGCTACATCCACAAGTCTTCTTGTAAGGTAACCCGCATCGGCAGTTTTAAGTGCCGTATCGGCGAGACCTTTTCTCGCACCGTGGGTAGAGATAAAGTATTCCAAGATGGAAAGACCTTCCTTAAAGTTTGCAACGATAGGGTTCTCGATAATCTCTGCACCTACGGAACCTGCTTTTTGAGGTTTAGCCATCAGACCACGCATACCAGAGAGCTGACGAATCTGCTCTTTGGAACCCCTCGCCCCAGAGTCAAGCATCATATACACAGAGTTGAAGCCTCCCTGGTCGGTAGTCATTCTCTGCATAATCATCTCGGTAAGGCTGGCATTGGTATTCGTCCAAACATCAATTACCTGGTTATAACGCTCTGTATCTGTAATAAGACCCATATTATAGTTTGCCTTAATCTCATCAACAGTTTCAACTGCTTTGGCAATCATCTGTTTTTTCTCCTCTGGAACTACGATGTCTCCAAGGCTGAATGAAAGCCCACCTTTGAATGCGTTATAATAACCTAAATTCTTCATATCATCGAGGAACTTCACTGTGGTTGGGAAGTCTGTTTCAGCTAAGATTTTACCAATAACATTTCTCAATGATTTTTTAGTCAGTAGCTCATTTACATAACCTACCTGCTTAGGTACAATTTGGTTAAATAAAATTCTACCAACCGTAGTTTCAATAAGTTTTATTTCAAAGTCTCCTTGTTCATTTTTTACAGGGAGCTTACATTTTACTTTTGCATTAAGTGAAGCCCTGCCCTCATTATAAGCGATTTCTGCTTCTTCCGGGGAGTAGAATGCCAAGCCTTCACCTTTTATCTTATGCTCTTCGGTAGAGATACCTTCTTTGGTCATAAAGTAAAGCCCGAGAACCATATCCTGAGACGGAACGGTAATAGGCGAGCCATTTGCTGGGTTCAAGATGTTTTGAGAACCGAGCATCAACAGTTGAGCTTCCAAAATCGCCTCTGGCCCGAGAGGTAAGTGTACCGCCATCTGGTCACCGTCAAAGTCGGCATTAAACGCAGTAGTTACCAATGGGTGAAGCTGGATAGCCTTACCTTCGATCATCTTAGGCTGGAATGCCTGAATACCCAATCTGTGGAGGGTAGGCGCACGGTTGAGGAGTACGGGGTGACCTTTCATCACATTCTCCAAAATATCATACACCACAGGCTCTTTTCTATCGATGATTCTCTTCGCAGATTTTACGGTTTTTACGATACCTCTCTCTATCAGCTTTCTGATGATAAACGGTTTGTAAAGCTCTGCTGCCATATCCTTAGGAAGACCACACTCGTGAAGCTGAAGGCTTGGACCAACGACAATTACCGAACGAGCAGAGTAATCTACCCTCTTACCTAAGAGGTTCTGACGGAAACGCCCTTGCTTACCTTTCAATGAATCTGAAAGGGATTTAAGTGGTCTGTTAGATTCAGATTTTACAGCAGAAGATTTTCTTGTATTATCAAATAAGGAATCTACTGCTTCCTGAAGCATACGCTTCTCGTTTCTTAAGATTACCTCTGGAGCTTTGATTTCCAATAATCTTTTCAAACGATTGTTTCTAATGATAACCCTTCTGTAAAGGTCATTGAGGTCAGAAGTAGCAAAACGACCACCATCTAATGGAACGAGAGGTCTCAATTCTGGCGGGATTACAGGAAGTACGCGCATTACCATCCACTCTGGGCGGTTTATCATTCTTGTATTCGCACTTCTAAGCGCTTCTACTACATTCAGACGCTTAAGGGCTTCTGTTCTTCTTTGCTTAGAACCTTCGCTGTGAGCCTTATGTCTCAAATCAAAGGAAAGCGCATCGAGGTCTATTCTCTTCAATAGCTCTTCCACAGCTTCAGCTCCCATTTTAGCAATAAACTTATTAGGATCTGAATCATCAAGATATTGATTGTCTGCTGGGAGGCTGTCTAATACATCGAGATATTCCTCTTCCGTAAGGAACTCCATTTCCTCAAAGTCTGAGCCATCTGCTTTTTTAGCAATACCTTGCTGGATGACTACATACCTCTCATAATAGATAATCATATCCAACTTCTTGGAAGGCAGCCCAAGAAGGTAGCCAATCTTATTCGGAAGAGAACGGAAGTACCAAATATGAGCTACTGGAACTACTAAATTAATATGCCCAATTCTCTCACGACGCACTTTTTTCTCGGTAACCTCTACACCACAACGGTCGCAAACGATACCTTTATAACGAATTCTCTTATACTTACCGCAGGCACACTCATAATCCTTTACAGGACCAAAGATTTTCTCACAGAAAAGACCATCTCTTTCTGGCTTGTGCGTACGGTAGTTAATAGTCTCTGGTTTTAGAACCTCTCCTCTTGATTCTTGAAGAATAGATTCTGGAGAAGCCAAACCAATGGTGATTTTATTAAATCTGCTTGATTTATTTTTATTTGACATTTGATTAAATTTTGGATTTCAGATTGAGATTTCAGGTTGAAGAGATATTCTCTCCCAAAATCTTTTATCTAAAATTTATCATTATAATATTATAATCTAAAATTACTCTTCAAGTCTTACATCAAGTCCAAGACCTTGTAACTCGTGAAGTAATACATTAAAGGATTCTGGGATACCTGGTTCTGGCATTGGATCTCCTTTTGCGATTGCTTCATAAGTTTTAGCTCTACCAATCACATCATCAGACTTCACAGTCAGAATTTCTCTCAAGATATTTGATGCTCCAAATGCTTCAAGAGCCCAAACCTCCATCTCTCCGAAACGCTGACCACCGAACTGCGCTTTACCACCGAGCGGCTGCTGAGTAATAAGCGAGTAAGGACCGATAGAACGAGCGTGCATCTTATCATCTACCATATGCCCAAGTTTCAGCATATAGATAACGCCCACAGTAGCTGGCTGAGTGAATCTCTCACCCGTACCACCATCATAGAGGTAAGTATTTCCATATTTAGGAAGACCTGCCTTATCGGTGTACTCAGTGATTTGTTCAAGGCTTGCACCATCAAAGATTGGCGTAGCGAACTTCAATCCGAGTTTTTTACCTGCCCATCCGAGTACAGTCTCATAAATCTGACCGATGTTCATACGAGAAGGTACCCCAAGTGGGTTAAGAACGATGTCTACTGGCGTTCCGTCTTCCAAGAATGGCATATCCTCCTCACGAACGATTCTGGATACGATACCTTTGTTACCGTGGCGACCTGCCATTTTATCACCTACATTCAGCTTACGCTTCTTAGCGATATAGACTTTTGCGAGTTTCATAATACCCGCAGGAAGCTCATCACCGATGGAAACAGCAAATTTCTCACGGTTTTTAACCCCTGCCAAGTCGTTATACTTAATCTTATAATTATGAATCAATTGTTTGATTAATTCATTCTTATCGCTATCTACCGTCCAGCCTGCACCATCTATATTTACATAATCTTCAATAGATTGTAGAAGTTTCAAGCTGAATTTAACCCCTTTGCTGATGATTTCTTCTCCCAAGTCATTTTGGATTCCCTGTGAAGATTTACCATTAACCAAAACAAGAAGTTTCTCAATAAGGGTTTGTTTCAATTCATCAAACTTAGCCTTGTAAGTATTTTCAATTTCTTCAAGTTTAAGTTTTTCTTCTGTTCTTTTCTTTTTATCCTTGATATTTCTGGAGAAGAGTTTTTTATCAATGACAACTCCGTGAAGTGAGGAATCTGCTTTCAATGAAGCATCTTTTACATCACCTGCTTTATCGCCAAAGATAGCTCTAAGGAGTTTCTCTTCCGGTGTAGGGTCAGACTCTCCTTTTGGAGTAATCTTACCAATCATAATATCTCCAGGTTTTACCTCTGCTCCGATTCTAATCATACCATTTTCGTCAAGGTCTTTAGTAGCCTCTTCGGAAACATTCGGAATATCAGAAGTAAGCTCTTCCATACCGAGTTTAGTATCACGAACTTCAAGAGAATACTCATCTACATGAATAGAGGTGAACCAGTCTTCACGAACCACTTTTTCATTGATTACGATAGCATCCTCAAAGTTGTAACCTTTCCAAGGCATAAAAGCAACCACCAAGTTTCTACCCAAAGCAAGCTCTCCATTTTCGGTAGCATAGCCACCACAGAGCACCTGACCTTTCACTACCTTATCTCCTACTCTTACGATAGGTTTCAAGGTAATGGTAGTTGATTGGTTGGTCTTTCTAAACTTAGGAAGATTATAAGTTTTAGTAGCAGAATCAAAGGATACCAAATCTTCTTCCTCTGTTCTGTCATATTTTACTACAATTTTAGAAGCATCTACATACTCCACTACACCTGCTCCTTCTGCATTAATCAGTACTCTGGAATCTACAGCCACCTGCTTTTCGAGACCTGTACCTACAATTGGTGCTTGTGGTTGTAATAATGGAACTGCCTGACGCATCATATTCGAGCCCATCAGCGCACGGTTCGCGTCATCGTGCTCCAAGAATGGGATAAGAGATGCAGAAATACCCGAAATCTGGTTAGGTGCTACATCTATTAAATCTACCTGTGCAGGTTCTACTACAGGATAATCACCATCAAGACGAGCGATAACCCTTTCGGTAGCGATGGTTCCATCATCTTTCATCTCTACATTCGCCTGAGCAATAACCTTGGACTCTTCATCCTCTGCATTAAGGTAAATAGGTTCTGAATTGAGATCTACTTTACCGTTTTCCGTCTTTCTATATGGAGTTTCAATGAAACCTAAATTATTAATCTTAGCATAAATACCCAATGAAGAAATCAAACCGATGTTCGGACCTTCTGGTGTCTCGATTGGGCAAATCCTTCCGTAGTGCGTATGGTGAACATCTCGCACCTCAAAGCCCGCTCTCTCTCTGGAAAGTCCGCCAGGCCCAAGGGCAGATAATCTCCTCTTATGGGTAACCTCTGAAAGCGGGTTCGTCTGATCCATAAACTGAGAAAGCTGGTTGGTTCCAAAGAAGGAATTAATCACAGAGGTAAGGGTCTTTGCATTTACCAGATCCACAGGAGTGAATATTTCATTATCGCGAACATTCATTCGCTCACGAATGGTTCTTGCAATCCTTGAAAGACCTACACCAAACTGACCAGCAAGCTGCTCTCCTACGGTTTTAATCCTTCTATTAGAAAGGTGGTCTATATCATCTACCTCAGCCTTAGAGTTTACGAGCTCTATAAGGTGTCTTACGATAGCGATAATGTCTTCTTTTGTAAGCACTTCTACATCTTCTGAGATATTAAGACCTAATTTTTTATTCAATCTGTAACGACCTACCACACCTAAGGAATATCTCTGCTCGGAGAAGAAGAGTTTCTCAATAATTCCCCTTGCCGTTTCCTCATCTGGTGGGTCAGCATTTCTCAACTGACGATAAATATATTCTACTGCCTCTTTTTCAGAGTTCGTAGGGTCTTTCTGCAATGTATTCTGGATAATAGAGAACTCTCCACTGTTTTCTTTATGAATCAGGATAGATTTCACACCAGCCTCCAAAATCATATCGATATGCTCCTGTTCGAGGACAGTCTCCCTATCGAGTATAATTTCATTTCTCTCAATAGAAACCAGCTCACCTGTATCTTCATCTACAAAGTCCTCAAACCAAGTATTTAGCACTCTCGCAGCCAAAGTTCTCCCTTCCACCTTTTTAAGGGCAGCCTTAGATACTTTTACCTCTTCTGCAAGGTCAAATATTTGAAGAATGTCTTTATCAGACTCATATCCGATAGCTCTAAGAAGGGTGGTTAGCGGTAATTTTTTCTTACGGTCAATGTACGCATACATTACATTGTTAATATCCGTAGTAAATTCCATCCAAGAACCTTTGAAAGGGATAATCCTCGCATAGTATAGTTTAGAACCATTTGCGTGATAAGTTTGTCCGAAGAAGCCACCTGGCGAACGGTGCAACTGCGTAACAACTACCCTCTCAGCACCATTGATAATAAACGAACCACTCGGTGTCATATACGGAACAGGTCCTAAATACACATCTTGAATTACCGTTTGGAAATCCTCATGCTCAGGGTCTGTACAATATAATTTCAATCTCGCTTTAAGAGGCACGGAATAGGTAAGCCCCCTCTCCACACACTCATCAATAGAGTATCTTGGGGAGTCTACCAAATAATCCAAAAACTCTAATACAAACTGATTTCTAGAATCTGTAATCGGGAAGTTCTCTTGAAATGTTTTATACAGACCTTCATTCTTTCGGTTTTCTGGCAGCGTATCAAGCTGGAAGAATTCCCTAAAAGATTCAATCTGCAAATCCAAGAAATCAGGAGCAACTAATTTCCCTTTTACTGAAGAGAAATTAATTCTTTGATTTTGCTGGGTTTCAGCTGATTTTTTACTCATAAAAATTTTAAGAATAAATTAATTGTTAAAAAATATTTTGATTATGCTAAAAAATATCAGACTCAAAAAGCTGAATAAGCACAAGAGCATCGCAAGGCAATAAGTATTTTGGTGCAAATAGTAAAGAAAGCCGTTGCCGTAATCTACCTTTTGTTATTCATTTTCAGTCTAACTGCAACGCCGGTATATCTTTTCACGGAGTAGTGCAAAATATTTTTTATTTTTTCTCTTTTGGGAACAAGAAATTGACTATTCTAAGAAAATACACAAATAAAATAGACCTCCTGATATTTATCAGAAGAGTGTAATTATCAATATATTACCAATAAACAAACAATGAATTGCACCAAATGAGACCGCAAATATATACAAATGAATTTAATATCACAAACCTTTTCTAAGCAAGACCCCCTCTTATATCTCTGAGAATAAAGTTTATTTTTAATTTAGTTTTATCAAAAATAATTATACATTTGCCGCCCTAAATTCTTCATTTTGAATAAAAATCTATTCTATATAGTATTCTCGTTTTTGATTTTCATCTGTAAGGGGCAAAACTACTCCCTTAAAATCCAAGTACAATCTGATGAGGACAGAAAAGCGATGGCAGATGCTACAATCAACTTAAAGAATACCGTTGAGAGCAGTATTAAGTTCAGTACCAAAACCCATTCAGAAGGCAAGGCGATAATAGAGAATATTCCACAAGGCTCGTACGCGCTTTTAGTCGCTAAAGAAGGTTATAAAACCTATTCTCAGACTATTTCTATCGATAAAAACCTCAGCACAGAGGTCTATCTATCTCCAAAGGTGATTAACATTCAAGAGGTGGTCATCACTGCAAAAGAATCTACTGGGCTTAGCAGTACCTCTGTGATAGATAAGAGGGCTATGCAACATCTTCAGCCCTCAAGCTTTTCGGATATACTGGAACTTCTCCCTGGTGGCACTACCAAAGACCCCATATTTAACGCCTCTAATAAAATCCGATTAAGAGAAACGGGCATAAAAGGCGACAATTACAACACCTCATCATTAGGCACTGCCTTTCTTATGGACGGGCACAGAATAAACTCCAATGCCAATATGCAATACACCACAGGTAAGGATTTCCAAATCAATCTCTCGTCTGGTTCGGTAGCAAAGCGGAGGGATAATACCCACACAGGAGTAGATATGCGAACCATCTCTACCGATCAGATAGAGCGCGTAGAAATCATCAGAGGAATCCCTTCCGTAGAATATGGAGACCTCACCTCTGGCTTGGTAAAAATCATCCGAAAGAAAGGGCACACTCCCTATACTGGCAGGTTCAAAGCCGATGGCATCAGCAAGCTCTTCGCTATAGGAAAAGGTTTTGAGCTCAATAAAAACTGGAAGCTCAATTTTGATGCAGATTATTTAGATGCTATTTCAGACCCTCGAAATTCTTTTGAAAACTTTAAGAGGCTCACCGCATCTGCCCGATCGGAAAAAGTTTGGGAGAATACCCACCGAAGAATCAGCCTCAATTCCAATATAGACTTCTCCCAGACCATAGATAATGAGAAAGCCGACCCAGACAATGATTTCGGGAGTATAGACAGCTACCGCTCATCCAATAAAAACCTCAGCTTTGGAAATCGATTAGAATGGGAATTTCTCGATTCAAAGCTCATCAAGAAGATAGAATGGGAGCAATACCTCAGCCAGGACTTCGACAGAATTGAGCAAACCCGATTTGTGCAGTTAGACCGCCCCACTGCCGTTCCCAATACCCTCACAGAAGGGGTATCCGATGGCGTATTCCTAAAACCTAAATACATCTCTCATCTCGTGGTAGACGGCAAACCGCTGGATATCCGAACCAAGGTAATGGCAGACTTTGATTTCTCCATTCGCCAGTTTCTCAGCTCCACAAAGCTCGGTTCCGAATGGAGCTACTCCAAGAACAACGGCTCTGGGCAAATCTTTGATGTCTTCACCCCACCTACTCCCGATATGGATACCCGAAAAAGAGCCTACAAAGACATCCCCGCCTACCAAGACCTGTCTTTCTTTATAGAAAACCAGTCCAGCCTTCCTTTCGGGAAGCATTTGGCGAAAGTGGCATTAGGGCTTAGAGCATCTTCGTTGATAAATCTACCTTCACTATATAAGATGCAAGGGAAATACTACTTAGACCCGAGAATCAGCTTACAATGGAAATTTGCCAAGCTCCCTATACTCGGGAAGGAGCTATCCACCAGCATCACGGCGGGCTATGGGCTTCAAACCAAGTTCCCGACCCTGCTCACCCTCTATCCAGAGAAGATTTATAAGGACTTTACCCAGCTCAATTACTATCACCCCAACCCTAATTACAGACGGATTAATATCCGTACGCATATCATCAATCCGACCAACTACGACATCAGCCCCGCTATCAATAAAAAGTTTGAGCTAAGGGCAGATTTCGCCTACGCTGGTACCTCCCTTTCGGTAACTTACTTTGATGAGAAGATGAGCACAGGCTTCCGAAATACATATCTCTACAAGAAAATGGATTTTAGGGAATATGATACCTCTGGGATAGATTATCACACCATCACCGCTCCCCCAGCTATAGAAAGCCTGCCTTATAAAGAAATCAGCAGCTTAGAAAAATACACGACCAACTCCAATGGTAGCGAAACCTGGAAGCGAGGAGTAGAATACCAGCTAATGACCAAGAGATTTCCCTCCATCAAGACGAGATTTACCCTTAATGGCGCTTTCTTTAATACCATTTACCGAAACAGCCTCCCGATTTACCGCGAACCTCAAAAGAAAATCATAGGAAGTAGCGGACAAGCACAGACCTACCTCGGGCTCTACGAAAGCGTGGAGGGCTATGATATGCAAAACTTCAACTCTAATCTCACGATTGATACCTATCTGCCCAATCTGGATATGGAAATCTCGCTTTCTCTGCAATTTCTCTGGTTTCATATCAGGCAGGATATGCCCCTTAGCGGTACGCCCATCGCCTATATAGCACCAGACGGCTCGGAGCATATATACACCGAAAAAGACAAGCAAGATGCCCTCCTCCAATGGCTCAACATCAGCTATAACGAAGATGCTTTTAAACGATACAGAACCCCTTGGTCTATGAGCTCTAACATAAAAGTCTCCAAGACCATTTACAAGAATTACAGGCTGGCAATGTTCGTTAATCATCTCTTTAACTACGACTCTCCTTACGAGCAAAACGGCATATACCTCAGCAGGAGAGCAAAGGCAAGCCCTTATTTTGGAATGGAACTTAACTTTAAATTTTAATACTAATTTTTTAAATCGTTTTTTATGAAACAGTTTTTTATTATCGCCGCGGCTATGGTATCCGCGCTATGCAATGCCCAATCTAAAACAAAAACCATCGACTTGGGCAAAAAAGAGGGTGGTGCGAATGACTACTATTACTCCGCCTTCTACACTTTTAATGACAATGAAGCGAAACTGGCAGACAACTACACCTGGCACATCAGTTTCTACACCAAAGACGGGGATAAGACCGATATTCGCGTAAACAGCTTCGGGGCAAACACCCTCTACTACCCCAAAACAGCAGTAGAGAATATTGAGGATTTCACTACAAAACCCGATGTAAGAGATAATACTTATAATGATTACATCAACAACCTAGAAAACTGGGGCAGCGGCGGTGCTTTCTCCCAAAACGCAAACCCTGCTGATAGCAACGACTTCGGGTGGGGAACGAAACAAGCCGACGGCAGCATCAAAGGGAATAAAGTTCTCCTCCTCCAAGACAGAAGAGGGAAATACTACAAAATCAAAATCGATTTTAAAGACAATGCCCGATACAGCATCTCCTACTCCGTCTATATACGCACGCAAGGAGGATGGCAACCGACCAAAACCGCTTCCATCCCTGTAAATACCACAGGGGCTGACTATACCTATTTCAACCTCGAGACCGATTCTACCGTAGAATTCCTCCCAGATGCCGATAAATGGGACCTAATGCTTACCAAATACTACGATAAACTCGAAGTGCCTAACCCTCTTACAGGACCTTACTTCTTCTTCTTTGGTGTGCTCCAAAGCCCAGAAGTTTCCGTAGCCAAAGTAGCAGAAAATACCCCACTCGATGGCGTATCCGATGCCGATTATAGCACCAAAGCTACCTCCATCGGGCATATCTGGAATACCCTTGATGATGAAAACTACGATGAAGACATCGCACTAACCGATGATAAATACTTCTTCGTGAAGAATAAAAAAGGAATTTACAGATTGGAGTTTATCTCTCTGAAAGATATGTACGATGGGCACAAAACCACCTTTAAGACCGAGATCCTCAAAGACCTCAGTATGTCTGTTCTCACTGCCAAAGCAGATAGATACAACATCTACCTCGCACAAAACCCAGCGAAGAACAAAACCCTGGAACTCGTCTTCAACCTGAAAAACCACAGCCCCGAGCCTGTAAAAATCAGCCTGTTCTCTATGAGCGGACAGCAAGTGCATCAAGAAGCCATCTCCTCTTCCGGGACCTTCTTCACCAAAAAGCTACACTTGCCACAGCTCCCAGCAGGCACCTACATCGTAGCTGTGCAACACAGTGGCCAACAAAAAACAATTAAGATAATTCTCCAATAACCTTAACCTCTTAGCAGGGGAGGAGATGATTATTTTTAAATATTTCCTCCCTATGCTAATGGGTGGTAAGTGCATCACCTGCAAGGTGCCACGCCAGTGGGTGGGTTGGAGCTGGATTCACGCGAATTTTCTTCCAATGAGAAAAAAAAGTGGCAAGATTCACGCGTTTCTTCCTCCAATGAAAAAAATATTGACAAGATTCACGCGTTTCTTCCTCCAATGAAAAAAATATTGACAAGATTCACGCGTTTCTTCCTCCAATGAAAAAAATATTGGCAAGATTCACGCGTTTCTTCCTCCAATGAAAAAAATATTGGCAAGATTCACGCGTTTCTTCCTCCGCACCGTAGCCGGTGAGGCAATTATTTTTAAGAACGCCCCACGCACCGTAGCCGGTGAGGCAATTATTTTAAGTGCTCCCCACGCAGTGGGCTTAAGTGGAGCTAGAATGCAGCATTCTTCCTTCAATGAAGACTGGATGACGCTAGAATGCAGCAATTCTTGCATTAAATAGAAATTAATAACACCATAATCTTTTATCAAATGAAAAAAAATAGAATATATACCGCTCTTGCAATCCTCCTCGCTATTGTAAGCTGCTCACGACAAGAGGGCGACTTCTACACGCCCCTCTACGAAACCTCCATTATCGCCGAAATGGGGAAAGATGCCCAAGTCTTGAAGTATAATAACCTTAAATTCTCGTTTAGAGAGCTCAATACAGGGCATAGCTTTAGCCAAGAAACTAACGAAAACCAGCTGAACCTAAAACTAGAAATAGGCACCTATGAAATCGCAGTAGAAGGCTCGGCAGAGATAGAAATCGCAGGCGAAACCCACACTACCCATCTGAAAGGCTACCTACCGAGCTGCGCCATTACAAATGAAAACACCCAAATCCGCATCGAGCTCCTACGCTCCTCTGGGCAGGAGGACTTCATCATCTCCGAAATCTTCTTCGCAGGAAGCCTTACGAACGAGGGCAAGCAGTATGACGATGATAAGTACATCCGCCTCTATAACAATACCGACAAAACCCTCTACGCCGATGGGCTGATGATAAGCCAGTCCGAATTTACCACCGATGATAAGCAAAACTATGAGCCCAACAAGATGAACGAGGCATTTACCGTAACCGCTATTATAATGATACCCGGCTCGGGGACGGACCACCCCGTAAAACCTGGCGAATACTTCCTCATCGCCGATACAGGGATTAATCATAAGGAGTATAATGAGAACTCGCCCGACCTCAGCAAAGCCGATTTTGAATTCTACAAAGAAGGAATGGACGATATAGACGCCCCTAATGTGCCGAACACCCTATCCCTCGTCTCCGAAATGGTGATGAAGAACCAAGGGAATACCGCATATAGCCTTTCCAGACTGCCGAAAGGAGTCTCCAAAGAAGATTATCTGAAAAACTATACCTATAAATACAAATGGACCTATACCTATAACGGCTATGTCTTCAACCTGAGCGAGAAGTCCTACTACATCCCCAATGAGTGGATAGTAGATGCCGTAAACCTCAGCATCCCTACCGAATTTCAGTGGTTGGTAACGGCACCGTCATTAGACATCGGCTACACCTACACCGCAAAAACCTACCACGATGACAACCGCTACGGAAAAAGCGTGAAAAGAAAAACCCTCCACACCGATAGCACAGGCAAAGCAAAGCTGAGAGATACCAACAACTCGTCGGCAGACTTCACACCACTGTCTAAGCCCTCATTATTAGAATAAATATGAAACACAACCTTGCCCTAATGCTGTTTGCTGCCATCTTCTGCCGCGCACAGCAACAAACGGATAGCATCCAAACAAAAATCTACGAAAACTACCTCCTCAGGAATAACTGGCTCGGTGCCGCCTACAAAAACCCCGCTCAGCAGTTTCTGAGGAAGGAGATCTCCCTCTCCTCGCTCTCCACCTCCCTCCAAAAGACCGAGAAAGAGAGGTACGAAGCCCAGAGCGGAAGTGGCGGTAGCCTGTTCTCGGTAGAAACCCAGTCCTACCTCAAGCTCTGCAGTGCAAATACCGTCTGGGGAGAGGCGCACTACCAGAACGGCGAGCAAAAAGCCATCATCTGGAATGAGACCGCAGATGCCCACCTCCTCTACCCTTACCTCTCCGCAGATGCCGTAGGAGGTAGCCTGCAAAACGAAGCCTATTCCATCTCTGGCGGGTTTAATAGGGCTAAAGGAAAAACTCAATTCGGCTTAGAAACCTCCTACCGAGCCTCCAATCAATACAGAAAAATAGACCCCAGACCGAATAACATTACCTCTGATTTCAGTATTAAGGGAGGGTTAGCAAGGGATATTGCGCGCTACAGCATCGGTGCAGATGCCTTTTACAGACGATATACCCAAAACAACGAAATCAAATTCTATAACAAAATAGGGAATACCGCCATCTATCACCTCACAGGCTTGGGGACATTTAACAACCTCCTTGTAGGTAATAAATTAGAAAGCTATTATGACGGACAAGGCTATGGAGCCAGCCTGAGCCTCCTCCCCAAAAACCGACAAGGGCTAATGCTCCATCTCGGCTATAAAAATTTTAGTTTTGATAAAGTGATGCCGTCTTTTGCAGACCTCACCGCTTTGTCTATTAACGAAAACCATCTGCACGGCGAAACCTCTTGGCTCTGGGAAAGAAAAAACTCTAATTTTAAGCTCAACCTCGAGGCGAGCATTATCGATAGAGCCGGCACCGAAGGTATTTTTGATAACCGCTCTACGAATAACTACATCACGATAGGAAGGCTCAAAAGCTACCTCCACCAGCAGCAGAAATTTAGCCTCTCTACCGATATAGAATACCGCACACCGTCATCCGCTTGGTATTTTATGCCTTTCGTAGCCCTCCATTTTTCAAAAGAAAGCTATAAAAAACCGATGATATACCAAGATTTTGAGAGCTTATACTTCGGGCTACGCTCCCGCTACACCACAATGCTCAATGGCGGACTGCTCAGCATAAGCTATAACCTAAACAACCGCTATGGTTTGGATGCTCGGTCTCATTTCGGTTATCAATATCCTGTGCAAGCACTTGAAAATGCAGTGAAACATAAGTTCAACCTCCGCTCCCAAAACTATTGGGAAACCGAAACCTCAATAAAGTACCATCTGAAACCTATCAAGAAACAGCATATCTTTGCCCAAATCAATTTCTGGCAGCAATACTTCCCAAAAGCGACCAATACAGGCTATCTGCTCGGCTTGGGAATAGAATTTTAAATCAAAACAATGAAAAAGTTATTATTCACCGTATTCATCCTCTCCATTTTCTATGCTTTCACCGATGGCATAATACCCAAAACCCATACAGGCACCCCGATACAAGACCTCTCAAAGTACAGACAAATGTATAGCAAGCCGATAAGCCAATGGGAAAAACCACAGATAGATAAAGGCGTGGAATGGGAAGAATTCTCGCCCATCAGCTTTGATGAAAACTATGAGCAAACGATGGAGCAGCCCCTAATCCTGCTTGGAAAAATGCTTTTCTTTGACCCTAAGCTCTCGGGCTCTAACCAAATCTCTTGTAGCAGCTGCCACGACCCCGAGCTCGGCTGGTCAGACGGGCGCGAACGCTCCTTGGGGCACGACCACCTCCTCGGAAAGCGAAACACCCCCTCCCTCTTTAACACTGCCGATAGGAAATCCTACTTCTGGGACGGGCGTGCAGCTACCCTTGAAGAACAAGCCGACGGCCCCATCACTACCCTACACGAGATGAATGCCATCCCCAGCGAAATCGTGAAAAAACTAAGCCTTATCCAAGGCTATAAACCGCTTTTTAAAAATGCTTTTGGCACAGAGGAAATCACCTACGATAAAATACGAACTGCCCTTGCAGAATTTCAAAAGACCATTAGAAGTACGCCCTCCCGATTTGATAAATTCCTAAACGGAAACTACAAAGCACTAACCGATGAGGAAATCTATGGGCTACACCTCTTCCGAACCAAAGCCCGATGTATGAACTGCCACTACGGAAAACACTTGACCGATGAGAAATTTCACAATATTGGGCTTAGTTTCTACAAACGAGAGCTTCAAGACCTCGGTAGGTATGACATTACCCAAAACCCCGATGATATCGGGCGCTTCCGCACACCTACCCTCCGCGACCTGATGATTACAAAACCCTGGATGCACAACGGCCTCGTGGAAGACCTACAAGGCGTAATCAATATGTATAACAGCGGTATGCTCCCCACCAACCCTACAAAAGAACAAAAAGCCGCAGACCCACTCTACCCCGTAACCGACCCGCTAATGAAACCCCTCGGACTGACAAAAGAGGAATCCCTCGCTCTACAAGCCTTTATAAAATCCCTAACCAATACCCACTACAAAATGTCCCGACCAGATTTTCCAAGAGCAGGAGGCAATTAGCTTCTAGCTAATAGCTTTTAGCAACTGACAACTGGCTTATTCTACATATATCCTATATTTGTGCAATAAATAACAGTTTTAAATGTTTAATACTGGGTTGAGTTGTCATTAAAGAGGACTATCAAACATTCAAAAAGAAAATGAGCGTGAAAAGTATTTTATTATTTGTTTTTTCATTAATCTATACCCTCGCCTTTTCGCAAGGAAATGATGAAAAGGTAAAAGATATAGGCGAAGTGGTGATAAAAGCAAAAGTAAAACGCTACAAAAAGAAAAAAGACAACCCTGCCTACTCCATATTACAGGAAGTTTGGAAGAGAAAAAGAGAAAACGCTCTAGAGAAATACAAAACTTATAGCTACGACGAATACGAGAAAATAGAGTTTGATATCAATAATATAGACAGCTCATTAGTAAAGAAAAAAATCTTTAATAAGATGGATTTCATCTTTGATTATGCCGACTCTACCTCTAACGGAAAGCTCAAGCTCCCTTTCTTCCTAAACGAAGCCGTCTATAAAATCTACGGAGAAAACCAGCCACAAAAGCGAACCAAAAGAAAACTCACCGCACAGAAAACAGCAGGGTTTCAGGATAACGAAGTCGTAGCACTGATGGCAAAAAACCTCTTTAAAGATACCAATATTTTCAGCAATACGATTAATTTCTTCAATATAGGTTTTGAAAGCCCCATCTCCTCCACAGGTTTCTCGGTCTATGACTACAACCTTCTGGAAGATGTTACCATAGACGGCAACGAATGCTACCGAATACTCTACGAACCTAAAAGAAAAGATGTGCTCGCCTTTCGTGGATATATCTATATCGTGAAAGATGGGTATAATCTGGCAAAAGTTACCCTGCGCTCGCCAAAATCTCTTACGATGAACTTCGTAAAAAACCTGTATGCAGAGTTTGAATTTTCATCGCCAGATGCAGACTCCTACCTCCCCTATCGCATATATTCAGAGTTTGAATTTTCATTCTCAAAGACAAATAAAGAAGCAAAGGGGCTCATCACCAAGAGGAGCATTCGCTATACCGACTATCAGTTTAATAAAGATTTTGACCCAAAAATCTTCACAGAAAAAGACGAGCCTACCGCTACCAAAGATTTAGCAAGAGATGATGAATACTGGAAAACCGCCCGTACAGATTCCCTCAGCAAATCCGAAGCAGGGATATACACAATGCTCGACAGGCTCAACGAAGTCCCTAAGTTTAAAGCCATCCTAAAAGCGTACAGAACCCTCGGAACAGGGTACTACAACATCAATGAAAAGATAGATGTAGGGAGTATTTATTCCATCTTCGGACAAAACAATATAGAAGGACTGAGGCTAAGGCTCGGGGGGAGAACTTTCTTTTCTCAAAACGATACCTGGCGAATAGAAGGATACGGTGCCTACGGCTTTAAAGACAGAAAATTCAAATACGGCGCAGAAGCCCGCGCAATGCTCAATAAACAGAACCGGCTCACCATAGGTATAGGCACAAAGCGAGATATCTTACAGCTCGGGAGCAGGCTTACCACAGGTGAGGGGATTATGAGTTCTTCCTTCGCCTCCTCTCTCGTATCCCGCTCTGGAAACGGATTGCTGAGCAATGTAACACAAACCAATGTCTTTACCTCCATAGAACCTGTGAAAAACCTCCAATTCAGGTTAGATGGCACTTTGCAGAGCATTACTTCTGCAAACCCTGAGCAGTTCAGTATGATGTACCTGAAAGACGGCAAGCTCCGAAAGACGGTTAATGATGCTAAACTTACGCTGAGCATCATCGCAAAACCTGGAGCTAAATATTCCAAAATAGGACTTGACCGAAAGGAGCATTCTACCCTCTCGCCTACCCTTATGCTCAAATACACAAGGGGGATAGAAGGGCTTTTTAATGCAGATTTCAATTACGACAAATTGCAGTTTATGTATTATCAGCCGATGATTATCAGTACTTGGGGAAAATCTTACCTCACCGTAGAGGCGGGTACAAACTTCAATGCCGTACCTCTTGCATTGCAAAACATCATCCCTGCAAACGAGAGTTATGTTATTTCAAGAAATACTTTCTCTCAGCTCAATTATTATGAATTTGTGGCGGATTCCTATGCTACCCTGCACTATGAGCATCATTTTAATGGGAAATTCCTCTCCTACATCCCTCTCATAAAAAAACTAAAACTTCGTGAGGTAGGGTTTTTCCGTGCTGCAACGGGCAGTCTCAGTGAGGCATCAAAAAACATCAATATAGGAGCGAAGAAATACTCCGCTCCTACTGAGCATATCTATTATGAATATGGTTTTGGAATTGAGAATATCGGTCTCGGGAATTTCAGATTCTTCCGTATAGATTTCAACTGGAGGGGCAACTATCTCGATAGACCCGGCATCTCAAAATTCGGAATCAAGGCGGGTTTGCAGCTCTCCCTCTAAGCTTAACCTAAGAAATCACCCCACTGCCAATAAGCTCATCGTCTAAATACCAGGCAGCGAATTGCCCCTCCGCAATTGCCGATTGTGGATTTTCAAATGCGATAAAAAGCCCTTCATCAAACTGATAGAGCATAGCATTTTCTAAGGGTTGCCTGTACCTAATGCGAACCTTGGCAGGCATAGACGCTCCCGTTTTCAACCTCAAATCTGGGCGTACCCAATGCACCTCGCTATTATCAATCCTCAACGCCTTTCGGTAAAGACCTGGGAAAGAATGCCCCTCCCCCACAAAGAGGATATTATTCTCCATATCTCGGTGGATAACGAAGCAAGACTCCTTATGCCCACCAATACCTAAGCCCTTGCCCTGCCCAATCGTATAATACTGCGCTCCCTGATGCTTCCCGATAACTTTACCATCGGATTTTTTATAATCGATTTTCTGTGAGAGATATTCCAGCTCGCGGAGCTTTTCATCAGCTGAGAAGGAGACCTCCTCTTGGTGGAAGAGCGGTGAATCTCTAAAGATTTCTACAATCTCACCTTCTTTGGGCTTCAGCTGCTGTTTCAAGAAATCTGGCAGGCTTACCTTTCCTATAAAGCAGAGCCCCTGAGAATCTTTTTTCTCGGCGGTAACTAATCCTGCCGCCTTGGCAATCTCTCTCACTTTGGGTTTTTCCAGCTCCCCGATCGGGAAGAGCGCCTTAGACAGCTGCTCCTGACTCAGCTGGCAGAGGAAATACGACTGGTCTTTATTTTTATCCTTACCCGAAAGCAGGTGATAGACCGTTTCTCCCGCTTCATTCGTGCTGGTTTCTATTCGTGCATAGTGCCCCGTAGCTACTTTATCGGCGCCGAGAGAGAGTGCAGTTTTCATAAACACATCAAACTTTACTTCTCGGTTGCAGAGCACATCTGGGTTGGGCGTTCTGCCCTTTTCGTATTCGGCAAACATATAATCTACGATTCTCTCCTTATACAGCGCACTCATATCAATCACCTGGAACGGGATTCCGAGCTTCTTCGCTACCATAAGGGCATCGTTACTGTCCTCTATCCAAGGGCACTCGTCTTCTAAGGTTACAGAGGCATCATTCCAGTTTCTCATAAAGAGACCTATGACCTCGTGCCCCTGCTGTTTCAGGAGGTAAGCGGCCACGCTGCTATCTACCCCTCCTGAGAGACCAACTACTATTTTCATTCGGCAAAATTACAATAAAATGGATGAATATTAAGGCGAATAAAGCCCCTTATACGGCGATAAGTCCCATCTTTGAGCCTTCTCTCAGCACGAAATTTTTTGCTTGCTCGGGGTTGTTTTCTATCTCGCCTTCTAATATGGCTTCTTTTACTTTTTCTTTGAGAATACCGATTTCTTTCCCTGGTTTAATGCCAAAGAGCTGCATAATTTCCTCGCCTGAAATTGGGGGCTGGAAGTTTCGCACGCGGTCTCTCTCCTCTACTTCTTTTATTTTCTGGGCTACATACTCGTAATTTTTCTTAAATTTCGTTTGTTTCGCGTGGTTTTTCGTGGTGATATCTGCCTTGCAGAGGGTGAATAAGTCCTCGAGGTCTTCGCCAGAGTCAAAAACAAGGCGGCGAAGTGCGGAGTCCGAAGCGTTATCGGTAACGAGGGCGATCGGTCTGGCGTGCATCTTCACGAGTTTTTGCACATATTTCAGGTCATTGCCCAGCGGGAGTTTCAGCCTCTTGAAGAGGGGTTTCAGCATTTTTGAGCCGAGGTATTCGTGCCCGTGGAATGTCCAGCCCGTTCCTTTTTCAAATTTTTTGGTGGGTGCTTTGCCTATATCGTGGAGGAGTGCTGCCCAGCGGAGCCAGAGTTTATCGGTATTTTGGGCGATATTATCCACCACTTCCAAAGTGTGGAAAAAGTTATCTTTATGCGTATGCCCATCTACCTCATCTATGCCTTTCAGTGCGGTGAGCTCGGGGAGGATATGGTCGAGGAGCCCTGTTTCTTCCAAGATTTTAAGCCCTTTGGATGGCTTTGCGGAGAGCATTATTTTATTAAACTCGGTCATAATCCGCTCCATTGAGACGATGGTTATCCGCTCCGCTTCCTCTTTTATGGCTTGGAGCGAATGTGCCTCTATCTGGAAATCGAGCACACAGGCAAATCTAATGGCGCGCATCATCCGCAGGGGGTCGTCGGAATAGGTTTGTCGGGGCTCCAGCGGCGTTCTCAGGATTTTATCCGCGAGGTCTTGCCTACCATTAAAGGGGTCTATCAGCTCGCCGAAATTCTCTTGGTTTAGGGAGATTGCCATTGCATTAATCGTAAAATCTCTCCGCTTTTGGTCATCTTCCAGCGAGCCTTGCTCTACGGCGGGGTTTCGCGAGTCCTCAGAATAGCTTTCCTTCCTTGCTCCCACAAATTCCAGCTCCAAATCTTCGTACCTAAACATCGCTGTGCCATAGGTCTTAAAGACCGAAACTTTCTGCTCTGGAGCGACCTGCTCGGCGATGCTTTTTGCCAGTGCTATACCGCTCTGCTCGGTTACGAAATCTATATCGGTAGGTGTCGCTCTGCCCATAAGCAAATCTCTCACATAGCCCCCCACGGCATAGACGGTCTGCCCATTTTCGCTCGCAACAGAAGAGATGATTTTAAAGAGTTTAAGGTTTTTATTCTGATTGAGATTGATAAACATAAAATCTGAATTAATAAGGTAAATTTCCAAAATTCCGATGCAAAAATAAGGAACTTGAAGGGAGCGAAAAGCTATCCTCGCTTAAAACTTAAAGTTTCATCTATTTAAAAGCATAGTAATTCGTACAATTAGTAAGAACTTCCATTGATTTCAACTATTGTATCTAATGAAAATCAAAATCATTTTGAAGAAAAAAAAACACTGAAAAATCAGTGCTTTAGTATTTTAGAGCAAATGCCCGAAATAATCTTTCTTGGTTTGGAGGTAGTCCTTACTATTTTCATTGGCTTCTATCTGTAGCGGAATCCTCTCTAAGAGCTGGATATCGCTATCCTCCACAAATTTGAGCTTATCAGGATTGTTGGTCAGAAGGTTAATTTGCTTTACTCCAAGCTGGTGGAGGATTTCTATTGCTGAGGAGAAATTTCTGTCATCCGCCGGTAATCCGAGCTCTAAATTTGCTTGCACGGTATCCAAGCCCTGCTCTTGTAAGGAGTAGGCTTTCAGCTTATTGATAATACCGATGTTTCGCCCTTCCTGCCTTAGATAGACGATAATACCGCCGTGCTGCTGCATATACTTCATTGCTGCAGCGAGCTGCTGACCGCATTCGCATTTTTTGGAGTGAAAAACTTCGCCCGTAATACACTCGGAATGGAAACGAACATTCACGGGTTTTGATAAATCTGTACCTTCTGCAATGAGCGCCATCTGGGGCATCCAGTCATCAGATTTTTCGGAAAAGGCAATAATTTTAAATATCCCATAATCTGTTGGGACATTAGATTCTGCTTGTTTTGTAATCATATTTGTAGTTATTGTTTTATTGAAACGGATTTAGGTTTTGTAAGTGTTTCGAGCTTGGTGATATTACTCTTTACCCTTACCAAGTAGCGGTTGATAAGATTGTTATCATCTTTGCTGAGATACTTTCTCAACCTTTGGATTTTCTTATAAGAGCGTTCAATTTCAAATAATGCCTGTTTTCTTGCTTCTATATTATATTCCTGCAAGGCATAAACATAGTTCTTAACGCTTTTTTTAAGGTTAAGAACTTCTTTATTTACGGCATTACTTTTAAATTTAGGAAACCTTGAAACTTGGTTTGTAAGCTCTGATGAGTAGTAAATAATCTCTGATTTGTCTTTGGACTTTTTATTGGTTGATGCTACTTTAGTCTCGGAAGGGAAAGAATTAAGAGACGCCCCCATAGGCGAAATACTCGCCTTCTCCAAAGTGCAAGAGACCAAAAGAATGGGAATTAATAAATATGTAAAATATTTTATCATTTTTTGTTTTTATACAAAACTGGGTTGAGGCTCTCATCATTGTACATCTTCATTTGCTTATAGAGCTTCATCTTCACTCTACCGCTTTCTATGTCATTTAATAAGCAGTCTATCGATGAACTCAAGTCTGCTCTCTGCTCCAAAAGGATCTCTAATTTGTTTTGGCATTTGATTCTATGCTCCTCACTTGCTGTTTCTCTACCTGCTTCTAAAGCCATATGGTAAATTTTAAGTGCGAGGATTGATAATCTATCTACTGCCCAAGCGGGTGTTTCGGTATTGATTTTAGCATTGGCTTCAGGCGTTATATCCTTATACTCATTATAGAACCATTGGTCTATATACTCTACTAAATCCGTCCTCTTTTGGTTTGAAGAATCTATTCTTCTTTTAATTTTGAGTGCTTCTTCGGGAGAGATATTCTCATCTCGGATGATATCTTCCAAATGCCATTGAACGGTATCAATCCAATTTTTGGAATACAAAAGATGTTCCAAAGTATTTTGAGGATAAGGATTACTCTCTGGCTGATCTACACTGTCAAAAAAATGATAATCTTCAATAGATTTATTAAAGATTTGCCAAGCCTGTTCGGTAAAAGTCATTACTTAGTCTCGTTTGAAGAATTAGACTCTTGATGATTTCCCGTACTTTCCTTTTTATCTTCTTCCTTCATAGCATCTTTAAACTCCTTTATTCCAGAGCCCATACCTCTCATTAGTTCAGGGATTTTTTTACCTCCAAAAAGTAAAAGAACGATGAGCAAAACGATGATTATATGCTGCCAAGAAAGGGCTAATACTATTAAACTGTTCATATCAAAAAAATTTGTGCAAATCTACAATTTTATTTAGATATGCAACTCTCTTTTGTAGTTTGAGTATAGTGTGGGCTTTTGTATTTAAAATAAAGTATTATATTTGCAGCCGCAATTAAAACAATATTTTACAAATGAAATCTATTACAATTCAAGGTACAAAAAGAGAAAGCGTGGGCAAGAAATCTACAAAAGCTCTACGCGATGCTGAGCTAGTTCCTTGTGTTGTTTATGGAGGTGCTGAGCCTTTAAATTTCTCTACTGAGGAGAAATCTTTTAAGAACTTAGTTTATACTCCTGACGCACACACTGTGGAGCTTGTAATCAATGGAGAGAAAATCAATGCTGTTCTTCAGGACATCCAGTTCCACCCAATTACAGACAGGATTTTACACGCAGACTTCTACCAACTTTCTGCTGATAAGCCAGTAATTATGGAAGTTCCTGTAAAAATTACAGGTCGTGCAAAAGGTGTAGTAGCAGGTGGTGTTCTTAGACAGTCTTTCAGAAAGCTAAGAGTAAAAGCTATCCCAGCAAACCTTCCAGATGAAATCATTGTAGATGTTACCCCTCTTAAAATTGGTAACAAGCTATACATCGGAGATATCAAAAGCGAAGCATACACATTTATGCACCCAGACAATGCAGTAGTAGCTGCTGTGAAGATGTCTAGAAATGCAATGAAAAATGCAACTGCAGCATCCGATGACGATGATGAAGAATAATCAACACAACAAATTTTAAACTGTAAAATCCTGCTATTAAGTGGGATTTTTTATTTCACTAATAAAGACTCAAAGACTTTTAGATAAAACCCATTATAAGTATAGCTAAAATAAAATACCAGATTTGAAAATCCGTACATTAGTTTGTACATTTGCGGACTTAAAATCAGTCTAAATAGATTACAGTGATTAAGGTAAGTGAAAAAGCAAAAGAAAAAGCCATACAGCTAATGACCGAAGATGGGTTTAATCCAAAGGATGATTTTATCCGTGTAGGTGTAAAAAGCGGAGGATGCAGTGGACTGGAGTATGTACTGAAATTTGACAGAGAACAAAGCGCTACCGACCAAATCTTTGAGGACAATGGAGTAAAAATAGTAGTTGATAAAAAATCCATACTCTACTTGGCAGGTACTACTTTGGAATTCTCAGGAGGACTAAACGGCAAAGGCTTCTTCTTTAATAATCCAAATGCTACCAGAACCTGTGGCTGCGGCGAGAGCTTCTCACTTTAAAGTATAGATAAAAAGTTAAAAAAGTAATTTCAATATAACACATAATAAAAAAGATGTCAAAATATACAGAAGATGACCTAAGGGAAGACCTCAAAAACAAAGAATATGAGGCAGGCTTCTATACAGATATAGAATACGAAGACTTCCCCACAGGATTGAATGAGGATATTATACGAATGATTTCTGCTAAAAAGGAAGAACCAGAATGGATGACCGAATGGCGCCTCGAATCATTTCGTATCTGGCAGAAAATGGAAG
>ERZ772827.318-NODE-318-length-26790-cov-6.731064_pt1 | contig 26790 bp, 33 predicted proteins | sample MGYA00580850_ERZ772827 | MGnify/ENA primary metagenome ERZ772827 (study PRJEB29015, sample SAMEA2737950) | human oral metagenome | biome: human oral; feature: human-associated habitat; material: dental | place: China | collected 2145 ... | reverse complement strand
TTTTGAAATTATAATAACTAATATTTTATTTTATTATAAAATAAAAAATAATTTTTGTCAATACTTAAATTATATTTTACAAAAAATTATATTTAAGCGTTTTATAAAATTTGATTTTTAAAAGAAAAATACAATTTAAGTAAACACATAAGGATATTTAAGTATCTAAATGAATGAATAATTCTTGACTTTATAATACACATGATGTATAATATACACAAGATGTTTTTTTGTTGTTATTTTTGTTAATAAAAGGAAGCTGAAAAATTAATAAGAAGGAATTTATTGAAAATCAAAAAGAGAAAAATTATAAATTAGAGGAGATAAAGAATAAAATAATTGAAGGGTTGGAAGAATTATGAAATTTATTTGGGAGTTGTATTTATGAATGAAATCACAAATAAAAATAACAAGTTAAGAAAAAACATCTCAATAAATTCGGATGACTTTTATGTTCTAAGTAGTTTTGCAAAAAAAGTCGGTATTAGTTTTTCAGAGTTAGTTAGAAAAGCAACAATGAAATATGTTGAAGAACAGGAAAAATTAGATTTATCTGATTTCCTGCGTGCTAATTATCCCTTTGCTTCGGATGAAGAGGAGGCTGAACTTACTGAAATTTTGAAAACTCTTGATCTGGAAGAACCGGGAAAGGAGTTAAGCCTTGAAGACATCATATAGAATTACTTATACAACTGATGTTGAGAAATTTATTAAAAAAAATAAAGATATCGGCTTAAAATTTTTTAAAGCCTTTAAAGAACTTTCTAAAAATTCTAATTTAAGAGCTTCATCTTTTGATATTGTAGCTATGCAAGGATACAAGAATGTATATAGACTTAGGATAGGACAATATAGAGCTGTTTTTTCCGTAGAAAAAGAAATTAAAGTTTTAAAAGTTGTGAAAATAGAAAGTAGAGGCGATGTTTATAAAAAATAGAGGCTTTAAAGTCTCTATTTTTTTATATACTTTACTTTCATTACAAGAAAGCAATCACTAATAACATCGTTAGTGAACACTATTAGATACGCCAGTGCCAAAATTAGTATTTAACTTATTATTTATGGTACTTAGAAGTGATTTTGAAAGTTATTTCCTCTCTTCTTAGTATCAATACTAATAATACTAAAATATGATTTAAGTAAACACATAAGGATATTTAAGTGTCTGCTTAAAAATATTTAAGTGCCAAAATTAGTATTTAACTTAGTATTCATGGTACTTAGAAGTGATTTTTGAAAGTTATTTCCTCTCTTCTTAGTATCAATACTAATAATACTAAAATATGATTTAAGTAAACACATAAGGATATTTAAGTGTCTGCTTAAAAATATTTAAGTGCCAAAATTAGTATTTAACTTAGTATTCATGGTACTTAGAAGTGATTTTTGAAAGTTATTTCCTCTCTTCTTAGTATCAATACTAATATAATAAAAAATAACTGTGGCGAAAATTTATAGAAAATTTTGCCAAAAAAAAATGAATAAAAAATTTTCGCCATATCTCTTATAATTTCAGGGGGAGTACCCCCAGTTTTTTTATTTTAAAGGCTATTCTGATTTGCCCCCCGCTACTCAGAATGTTTTTCTTTTCGCTTCGCTCATAAGAAAACCGCTTTGCCTACATTCCGAGTTAAATTTTTTATCTTGATTTGATATATGCTCTCAGAAGCCTAAATTTTTGTTTTAAGACATTTTATAACTTTAGGCATAGTTTAATACCAAAATTTTTAAATTTTTGAAATTTGTCTATAAAAAACGATTTTAGGACGTATTTAGTAATCAACTTGTAATTGAAATAATGAATTATTATTTTGAAAAAAAAATTTAAGTTGAAAATTATTTTTATTGCGAAAGCTTTAAAAATGATTTTTAACTCGAGCAAACGGAACGAAGTGGAGAGCGGTAGTAAAATTTATGTGTCTAAAATCTCACAGGAAGCCCGTAGTGTTAAAATTTTAAATTTTTTGATATTATATATGCATTGAAATATAAAACGTCTTAAAATTAATATTTTAGCCTTTGAGCGATTGCATTCAATTTTTTATTGTCAGAAGATTAGGAATTGAAAAAATTTATACAAATAATTTAAAAAAGGGATTGACTTTTTTAAATTAATATGGTATACTATTAGTGTAATAGAGAGGAGGTGCATTCAATAAAATATTACAGAAAGGAGTGGAATAATTGAAAGGGTTAAGAAGAAAAAACTATACAGGAAGAAAGAGAAATAAAAAAAGCAATCAACAAAATAAGTTACTTCTTGCGATTGCAATTGTTAATCTTATAACTGCCATTATAGGATTAATAAAAATTATTTTCTTTTAGCTTCAAAGTAGTAAGGGGATTTATTCCCTTTACTACCTGTATTATACCCTTTTTAAAAATTTATGTCAATAGGATTAACGGTTGTATCTGGTTTAATTTTATGTTTTTATACATATCGAAAACATAAAAAAATAACAGTTTTAACAATAATAATATATTTGTTAATAATAATTTTATTACTAATCAGGAGATAGACGAATGGAAAAAAAAAGGAAAGTAGGAAGACCTGTTGGGATTCCTCGAGCTGAATCTGCAGGAAGAAAAGCAACAGGAAGAGTGAGAAATAAAACTTTCAATTTTAAGGTAACTGAAGAAGAAAAAAAGAAAATTTTTGAAATTTTGACTTTAACAGGATTGAAAAGAACGGACGGACTTCTTAAAATTTTTGAAGAATATGAAAAAAACTTACAAAAATAATTTAAAAAAGGGATTGACTTTTTTAAATTAATATGGTATACTATTAATGTAGAAGGAAAGATAAAATAAAAGAGCAGCTCCACCGACCAAAGCGAACTGCTCAAAGCACCTACAAAATGCTTAGTTTTATTTTATCAAATCCGAATAGAAAAATCAAGGAGATGATAACTATGAAAATTAAAATCAAAGGACTATGTCAAACTATAGACAAAAGAACAGTAAAAAAAGTTTTAAAAGATGAAAAAACTTTGGTAATTTGCAAAAATTATTACACAGATGATTACTTAAATGACGCTCTAAATAATTTTAGAAATGGGAAAATAGAAAACAATAATGAAATAATTGAAGATTTATATTATTTCAGATGTTACACTACAGATATGAAGACTATAACTTTAGTTAATAATTATAGTAGTTATATTGTAACAAATGAGAATTTGGAAATAGAATTACTTACAAAGTAATATTTTATAAATTAAGAAAAACAAACAAGCAGACAGATTAATATTCTGTCTGTTTTCAATTTTATATAAAAAAAAATAAATTGTTTATTTAAAATTGATGTGATATACTTAAAATATAACAAGTTTAATCAAAAAATTGAAGAGAAATAAAAAGGTGATAAGCATGGCAATATTTCAAATCAAAGTAAGTTATTTAAGCAAAGGACAAATTACAAAATCTTTTGGAAAGGCAGGAAAAAATTTATCATATATTTCAAGAGGAACAAATACAGGAAGAGTTCAAAAAAGTTTAAACTATATCGCAAGGGAAGACAAATATAAAAATAGGGATGATTTAATTTATTACGAAGAAAGAAACATTCCGAAGGAATTTAAAAATGGAGAAGAAGTTGCTAAGTATCTAGAAAAAAATTCAAGATCAAATGCAAGATTACTAAAAAAATATGAAGGCTCATTACCATTAGAATTTAGTAATGAAAAAAACATTGAAATAGCAAAAGAATTTTGTGAAAAACAATTTGGAGACAAATATATTTATTTCATAGGAATACATAATCCTGAAAATAGACATCCGCATTTACATGTAAGTGTAATTGAAAGAAAATTGAATGACGGAATTAAAAGAACAAAGGAACAATATTTTAAAACTTATAATTCAAAATATCCTGAAAAAGGGGGACTAGAAGTTGATAAAGATTGTGAAAAAAGAGAATATTTTGACAATTTTTGTAAAAAGTGGGAAGAAACTTTAAATCATCATTTAGTTTTAAATGGACATGAAAAAATTAAGCCTAAAGAAGAAGCAAGAAAAATATTTTTTTCTAAAAAAGCAATAGAAAAAATGACAGCTTCAGAAACAAAAGAAGCATTGTTAAAATTACAGGATATGCAATTAAAAAACAAAAGAGAAATTGATAAGTTATATAAAAAAGATTTTGAAAAACTTGCAATAAATAAAATGACAGATAATAAACTCTATAAACTTGAAAACAAGATTAAGGGATTAAATACAACGAGATTCAGAAAGAATATAACTTATGAGAAAAAAATTGAACTTACAAAGCAGATAAAAACTTTAGAAAGTGTAAAAGAAAAATTGATAAATGATTGCAAAAGTAATACTGAATTTGATAAAATAAAATCAAAGTTAAAGGATGAACGTGATCAAAAAATAAAATCCTTAAAAATAGAAAGTAAAAATATTAATAAGAATATTGAAAAAATACTTGATACAAAAGATAAGAGAACTATCGATAAAGTAAAAAATAATTTGGAAGTTAGTATAAATAATAAGGTTAATAAATATATAGATAGACAGTCAGAAAAAAAATTAGAAGAAATTTATAAAAAACAACAAAATGAAGAAAAGGAATCAAAAAAATATAAAACATTTGACAATGAAAAAAATGATAATCAGAGTTATAAAAGTGATGAGAAAAAAGAAGAAAAATCAAAAGTGAAAGATGAATCTAAAGAAATAAAACAAGATATAAAAGTGTTAAAAAATACAATAGTAACATCTTCTAAAATTTTAGGTACAATAAAATCTTTAAAGTCTTCTGTAAAGTCATTAACAAACAGCCAAAATTTTGGTACAATAATTAGTATAAATAAACAAAAAAGATATGATAGGATTTTAAAAAACAAAGCAGAGATTTCAGCCAAAAATCTTCGGGAAGATATGCAAAGAGAAAAAGGAAGAAATCGATAGAACGTATAAATTTAATTATTATTTAATTATAAAACCTTGAAAATAGAAAATTAATAAAATACCTTGAATAAAGGTGTTTTGAATATTTTTTTACGACAATTCAGTAAGATTGAAATTTTTCTAAAAATTATTATTATAGATAAACCTTGAAAAATGCAGGCTAAGAACATTTTTTTGTTTCAAAAAAAATGCACGTAGCGTGCATTTTTTTGTTTCAAAAAAAATGCACGCTACGTGTTTGACAAAATCAAACACTATTTTAATCATTTGTTAATATAATATTTCTTACTGAAATATTAAAGTTAAACAAATGATAGTCAGTTTTTATAAAAAAACTGACTCAAAATTGCGTTGCAATTTTTGCTCACAAGTTCGCAGATTTTTTCTTTAGAAAAAATCAAAAGGTATGAAAATTTTTTTTAAAAATTTTCAATATATCTTTTGAATTTTAGATAACATTTTAGAAAGAAAGGAGAAGAAAAATATGAAAAAAATTTTTAAATTATTGAAAAGATTTTTGGAATAAATTTAAGAAAAAAATAAAGTTTTCAAAAATAAAAAAATTTAAGGAGAGTAAATATTATGAAAAAAATTTTAAGCAATAACAAGATGAAAATGATTTTAATTTTTTCATTTTTAATGACAATAGGAATATCATTTTCAGCAACAGGTGGAGCAAAATATATAGGAGCTCTTATAACAGTTTTAGAAGATTTTTTCTCTGACGGAAAAAAAATGGCAACAGCTTTTGGAATTTTAATGGCGGCTATTATGGGAATAAGAGCAATAGCTTCTCAAAATAGTATGTCGTTCATGGAAAATTTAATGGGTAGTGCATATATTCTTGCAATTATAGCTGTAGTTACAACTGTATTAGTAGCAATTGGCGGAGCAACTTTGGAGAAAGAATATGTAAATAATAACAACTCCAAAATAGTAATTAAACAGATAAAAAATAAAGGATAATTTATGAAAAATAATAAGGAAAAAAAGAATATTGTTAGCCAAATTTTCTCTAAAGGATATTTCAAAACATTAGAAATATTAAAGTTTTCTTTTATCATGAATATATTTCAATTTATTATCATTGTTGTTTTAATTATTGCATTAAATAATATTTCTATGAGACATATAAATACGCCATTTATTGTAATGGCTGACAAGAATACAAATGAAATTTTTAATACATTAGCGATTAATGATAATGACAATAAAAGCGAAGTTTTTGAAAAAGAAATTGAAAGAAAATTACAGGATATAATTATCATCACAAGAAGTATTCCGACAGATAAAGAATTTTATCAGAAGAATATTAACAGAGTTCAGCCATTCTTCACGAGCGAAGCAGGAGAACAGCTGAAAGAAAGTTTAAGAGCAAACCAAGTTACAGAAAAACTTAACAATCGAGAAAGTGTAACAGTTGATATTGATAATGTTATAAAACTTGAGAGAAATAAAAGGAAGTATCAGGTAATATGGACTGAAAAATATATGAAAATGACAGGGGATATAGTTATAAAAAAATACGTTGCAGTAATTGATGTAATTCTTGTAGATGTAAAATCTAATGAGATGAAAAAGAACAATCCTCTTGGAGTTATGATAAAAGATATAAATATATCTGAATCAAACATATCTAATACAGAATAGGAGATTATATGAAAATAGAAAAATTATTATCAAAAAAAGTTTTAATCAGCATATTATTTTTAGTCAGTTTAGTGAATTTTGCTTCAGATTCGAATGTTTCAGTTGAAGTTAAACAGCCTTCATTAAATAATGGTGTTGAGATAATAAGTGGAAGAGAAAGTGCATTGAAAAAAACACAAACAATATTTACATATAATGAAAATAGTGTTTATGAAATTACAGTTTCCCCAAATTTTGTAACTGCTCTTCAATTATCTCCTGATGAAGAAGTAAATGATTATATTATAGGAAATGTTGATGATTGGCCAGTAGAAGATTCAAAAGGTGGAAGAAAAGGCGGAACATATGTTTTTATAAGTGCAAATGAAGAAGATTTGCAAACGAATTTAATTATAATAACTAATAAGAGAGTTTATAATTTAAAACTTAGATCAACTTTAAATGAATATAACAGTTTAGTAAAATGGAATTATCCTGATACAAGAGAAATGATACTGTTTAATGAACAATCAAACAGAACTATGGCAACTTCTCCAGATAAAATTAATATGGAATACTATATTGGAAATAAAAAAGAGAATTTTGCTCCAATAAATGTTTACGATGACGGAGAATTTACATATTTTAAAATGAAGAGAAGTTTTAAGGATATGCCTGTTGTATTTATGCAAGAAGTTGACGGAAACTTTACTGAAGTTCCTGTTGATGTAAATGATGTTACAAACGGAAATAATATACTGAAAGTCAGAAAAGTAAGTAAAAAGATTCGATTCACGGTAGGTAAGAAAACTATTAATATTATAAATCAAAATTATGGAAGATAGGAGGAAAAATTATGAAAAAAGAAGAATACGATGAAACAGAAGAAATATCTGAAGAGATAGTTGAAGAAAATAAATTTCAGGAAATTTTAAAAAATAAAAAAATAATGATACCTGTTATAGTAGGTGTTGCCCTGCTAATGATCTTCTTTCTTTTTTCAAAACCAAAAGAAGAAAAAGCAAAGGAAGTTAAATCTTCTGATAAAATTGACACTTCTGAACTTTACACAAATAATAATGACCCCAATAATCCTCTTTATCAGAATCAGTATCAAGGAGAACAAAGCAATTTAAATCCTGCTCAGAATCAAGAATTTCCAGAAGTTACAACATCTGAAACTGGTAATCTTCAAGAACCGCCTGCATATTACAATCCTAACAGTACATCACCTTCAGGAACAAATTCAGGACATCAGTATCAGAGTTATAATGCACCAAGTAGCTATAATCTTGATGAGCCTGTCAGCACTCCTGGAAGTTCAACAGGACTAGGCTTTAATGAAAATATTGGTGGGGAAACAGGAAATGAAAGTTCAAAAAATGTATCAAATGATCGAAAAAGAACAGGATTAAAAGTAGAAAGAAATAAAAGTTTGGGAAATAATGTGGCAGTTTCTGAACAAAATACAGGACAAAATGAAGAAAATCAACAGCAGGTGCAACCCACCGGAAGAAGTCAAAAAAACTCGCCGACTCAAAATAGATTTGCATTAAATCAGAAACTGATAAGACCTAAGAGTAATTTTATTTTGCAGACAGGAGCAAGAATACCAGCTATTTTAAGTGATAATGTTGATTCAGATTTACCAGGAAATATAAGAGCAGTTGTAACTCAAGATGTATATGACAGTATAAGAAACAGGTATCTTTTAATTCCTAAAGGTTCAAAACTATATGGAATGTATAATGATAATATCATTTATGGCCAAAATAGAATGGTGCTTATATGGCAGAGAATTATATTACCCAACGGAATGTCAATTGACCTAGAGGCAATGCAGGGAGTTGATATAACAGGACAGACAGGAATTAGAGGAAAAGTGAACAATCATACTTGGAAATTATTAAGAAGTATTGTAATGTCATCTTTTGTGAACTTTTTTTCTTCAGGACTTAGTGTATCAGCACAGAAAAAGACTGGTAAAAATACTTCAGTACGTGCAACAGTTGGACAAAATGTGGCAGATGAAACGTCAAATAATATAAAGAATGCAGGAGATTCTATTTTAGAAAGAGATTTAAAGCAACAACCGACTGTAAAACTAAGAGCGGGTACAAGATTTTATGTCATGGTAAATGCAGATATGGAGCTATATCCGTATAACAAGTTGACAAATAGAAGATGAAGATTAGGAGTAAAATAATGATATTTTCTGAAATATATATTTTTCTTGAAGCTCACTTTAAAAAAATTCTGACTGTATTAATGATACTATCTTTACTTTATGTAAAGAACATAGTAATTGATATAGCAGTTTTGAATGTAATTAATTCTAATCTGAAGACAAAAACGTTACTTTTTAATTCAGAATTTAAGCGTGGCTTTGTGTTTAAGGGGTATTCTTTTTCAGGAAAAAAGAAGAAAGTTATTTTATCGGATAAGGAAGAAAAGATGTTAAGGCAGGAAGATATATGGAAAAGATTAAATACCCCTATAACTATATTGTGCTTTCTTCCTCTTGGAATTTTAATAAGAAGAAATACAACAAGAGGAAAAGGCGGATTATTAGCAAAAGGAGTGGATATATTTTATCCTAAGAAATACAAGGGAACAAACGTAATAGAATACAATAGTGAAGACGGAGTAGTTATTGGTAATTATGCAGGGAAAAGAATAGCTGATAATTCACAGACACACGTATTGATTAATGCAAATACAGGAGCAGGAAAAGGAGTTGGGCCAGTTATTACTACGCATATTGATGGCTGGAAAAATAGTATTATCTCTGCAGATTTAAAGGGAGAAATTTATGAAAAGACTGCAGGTTATAGGCAGAAATTTATGGGTAATAAATGTTTCTTTCTTGATTTTTCTGATTTTAATTCAGCAAAATATAATCCTTTATCCGTATTAAAGAAAGGACATAAAACAGAAATTGATTATTCAAAGCTGATTGCAAAAAATATAGTTGCAGCAACAGCAGGAATAAATGATAAGGAAAAATTCTGGATAGATTCAGCGACTAATCTCTTTCAGACAGGGGAACTGATAGCTCTTTATACAATAAAGGATAGACCTATAAATATGACTGATATAAATAACTTTTTTAATCAGGAAAATCTAAAAGAGTATGTAAAGAAATTAAAAAAGGAATTTAAACTTACAGAAGAAGAAATTTTACAAATATCGGATTATTATCCTGAAGCTATAGACCTGCTCTCACAATATAAACATCCTGAAATAGAGAGGGGATTCAATGCAATTTTGGATACTCCTGATGAAACTTTTACAAGTGTGCTGATGAATTTGAAGAATACATTAAACCACTTTCTAGGAACTGTAACAAAACAGGTGGTAAGCGGAAATTCTTTTACGGCAAAGGATTTTACTTTTTATAAGAAACCCATTTCTTTATATTTAAAGATTGACTTTAAACAAATTGAAATTATGCTTCCACTACTTAATGTGATACTAGGAAGTATAATAATGGAGCTTCTTTTTAAAGAGGAAAAAGGTAAGGAATACTATAGAAATAAAAGACCTGTCGTAAATTTTTATGATGAATTTACAGCATTTGGGAAACTTCCAATCATTGAAGAAATTATCACATTTACAAGAAGTTTCTTCCTGAAGTTTGTATTTGTAATTCAGGATACTAAACAGCTGAATAAAGTATACGGAAATGATAATTCATTCTGGAGCAACTGTAAAACAAAGGTATTTTTCAACTTAGATGATGATAAGGACAATATTAAGATTATATCTGAATTGACAGGAACAAGGACTGTGCTGGAGAAACCCCCTGTATTTGGCGGAGCATTATTTAAAAATATTCATCATGGAACAAGGGGTAATTTTATACAGCAGGAAGTTCTGTCAATAGAAGACATAAGAGGACTTAGAGCAGATAAAGCAATTCTGCTTATGGGTAATAAGACTGCAATAATAAACAAAGAAGTGTATTTTAAAAGCAAAGAACTATTAAAAAGAACAAAAATTATGCCTGTAAAAGATAGGCTATAGGAGGCAAAATATGAATTTGGAAAATGAAAATAAATCTTTAAAGAATGTTGAAAATTCAGAAAACTTTGTAACTAAAAAAATGAAAAGGCGACCAAAAACAATTGAAGAAAAACTTGAAAAAGCTAAAAATGCTGTAGAAAAATTAGAAAGAGAACAGGAAGAAAATAGAAAGAAAAAAGCAATTTCCTTTTTTACAAATAATAAAATTATAGAAATTTTAAATGATGATAATAAGGATATTTTAGAAAAATTTGAAAAAGAAATTCAAGAGATTGTTGAAAGAATCATAAAGGAGTTAAAGAAATAATGGCTGGATATTCATTAACTTTATTGAATAAAATAGAACATTTTCTTTATGATGATGATGTAACTGATATTTATCTGAATCAAGACAGATATATCCGTATTAAAACAGTAAAAGGTAAATATAAAACTGATATAATCATTTCTCCTACAGAGTCGAGTTCTATTCTGAATGCAATTGCTTCAGAAAATCAAGTTGAACTTGGAGACGGAAAAAAAGGAATTGTACAAGGTATCTTGACTACTGGAGATAGATTTCATGGAATAACAGGAAAAGAAAGTGGAAATGAAAATATTTTCGCAATAAGAAAAAAAGCAAGAAAAATATATAGTTTAGATGACTATATTGAAAAAAGAATAATGACTATAGAACAGAAACAATACATTGTTGAACAGGTAAAAAAAAGAAAGAATATATTAATTGTAGGTGGAACTGGTTCAGGAAAAACAACGCTAATAAATGCTATTCTTAAAGAATTAAGCGAAAGTGATTTAAGATTAATGATAATAGAAGATACTGATGAAATACAGAGTTCAGTTCCTGATACAGTCAAACTTACTTCAACAGATATAACAACCAGTAATGATTTAATGGAATGTATTTTAAGGTTTGATCCTGATATAGCGGCTGTAGGAGAAATGAGAAGAGGAGATGAGGTATTTACGTTTCTTGAAGCATTGAACACAGGACACGACGGCGGAATGTCTACAATACATTCTAAAAATGCTTTGGGTGGTATTCTTAGGCTTCAACAATTGCTAATGAATTATAAACAGATATTACCCCATTATTCAGCTCCTTTTATTGAAAATTCAGTTGACATTTTGATAAGTATACAAAAAGATCCTATATCTTATGAGAGAAAAATTACTGAAATAGCTGAAATGAAGGAATATAACTATGATTTAGGTAAATTTAATTTTAATTATGTATTTAAGGAAGGAAGGGCTTAATATGGATGAAGAAATAATATTTTTTAATAGTCTTATGAAAGTAAAGACTGTTTTTGGAGTACCATTTTATTATTTGAAGGCTGTTTTTACAATATTTGGTATGGGAATATATATATTTGGTAAAATTCCTATGCTTGTCTCTGCTTTAATTTTATTGTTTTTAGGTTACATGTTTTTTCCTGCAATGGAAGATAAAAATCAGTTGAAATTTATGTTCTGGCATTTATTTGAGCCAAAAAAATTAAGTTTTTAGGTTTAAATCAGAATGTCAGTCATGACTGATGTTCTAAAAAAGTAAAAAGGAATGGAAATATGAAAACACAAAAATTAAATAAAAGTGAACAGATAATAGATCAGATACCATATTTTTTCTTTTTAGATGAAGAAGAAAGCATTGTATATAATAAAAATGATACTATTCAGAAAACAATAAAAGTGATATATCGAAATTTAGATTTTGCTGATACAGATACAAGATTATTGATTTTTGATAAATTGAATAATGCAATAATGAGTTTAAATACTGAAAATTATTTCAGCATTTATTTTGAAACACAACGTAGAAAAGTTCAAATAAGAGAAGAAATAAAAGAAGATGTAAGTATTCCTGTAAAAAAAATTTTTACTGAAAGAAGAGAACAAGTTAACACTGAAGAAGATAATTTTGTTACTGAAAACTATATTACAATAAACTACAATGTATCAAGAATGCACCAGATGAAGAGCCTTTGGAACATGATAATTGGTAAGAAGAGAAAGACAATAGAGGAAGTTATCAACCAGGATTTCAGTAAGTTTATGGAAGAATTTGAAGAAAAAATGACAGAATTTTTAAATCTTATTGATCCAGTTATTCTTGATTATGAAATATTGAAAGGAAATAGGCTTCAGGGATTTCTTTATTCACAGGTAACTTCTGAATTTGAGGATACGATAGAAATAAATTATGATAATTCCCTTGATGAATATTTTTCTTATAATGATTTTATAAATAAAGGTGTGTATTCAAAAATTAATGATGAATATGTTGCATGTATTTCCTTTATTAATTTTCCTGATAGAGTAAGCATGAGAATTTTAAAGGATCTTGAAACATTAAAATTTGGATATAGATATTCAGTAAGATTTAGAGTAGAAAAACAAGCAGGACTTGTAGCGAAATTTAAAAATATTCGTGAATATTATAATGTCAGCACTAGATCAATAGGAGAGTACGCAACTAAAAGCTATTCAAGGTATGAAGATGATACCTCTAGAGAAGAAGCAGATGAAACACAGACAGCTATTAGGGAATTACGGAAAAGAGGAGCAACTTTTGGCCAGTTGACAGCCGCAATAATAATTAAGCACAAAAATTTTAAAGTTCTTCAGGAAAACATAAAGAAAGTTATTGAAAAGACAAGAATACAGGGTTTTCATTGTAAAAATGATAAGTATAATATGTTTGGAACATATTTTGGTGCAATGGCTGGAAATGTGGAATTAAACAAAAGAACAGGATTGACTGCTTCAACTTCAGTATTAAGCATGATTCCAACAAGTTCATCTTTTTTAGGTTATTCATACAATGCCCATTTAAAATTTCCTGCCCTGTTAAGTGCAGTTACCTCGAATAATGATTATTATAATTTCAATCTTCATGTAGGAGATACTGGCCATTTTGCAATAATGGGAGAAACAGGAGCAGGAAAATCAACACTTATTCTTCTAATTATTGCTGCAATATTGAGAATGCCTAAGGCAAGAGTTGTACTATTTGATAAAAAAGAGAGTAGTAAGGCTCTCTGTAGATGCATGGGTGGAGAATTTATTAATATAGGAGTGGATGACTTTTCTTTTCAGATTATGGAGAAAATCAATAGTAAGAAATATCGTGAATTTGTTAGAGACTGGCTATTATCAATAGGAGAGTTAGAAAAAACAGAAATAACAGTTGAAGAAAAAAATCTTATAACAAGAACTCTTGAACTACTGTCAACAAGACCTATTGAAGAAAGAACTTTTACAAATTTTGATAATTTGCTTCCAAACAATAAATTAAAGACATTATTTTATGATTACATTCATGGTAGTTACAAAAAATACTTTAATGGTAATTATGTAAGGAAAGAAAGCAGATTTATAGTGTATGAACTTGATACCATATCAAAAAATAACAGACTTATGAATTTAGTTTTAAGTTATATGTTCTTTGATATGAAAGAAACTATGCTTACTGGAGATTTTTTAGCTGTTATTCTTGATGAAGCGTGGAAAGCATTTCAGATAGAACTTATTGAAAATCAAATGGATGAATGGATGAGGGAATACAGAAAAATGAATGCAATATTTGGATTTGCAACACAGGGGCTTGCAGAAGTAACAGAGAGTAACATTTTTAATACTATCATTACTAACTGTAGAACAAAAATATTCTTGGCCAATGAAGGTGCAGGAAGTCAGACATCAAGACCTTTATACATGAAAATGGGAGTAGAGCCTGAAGAAATTGAAAAGATACGTACAGCTGTTCCTAAACAGCAATATTTTGTAAAAAGTAGACTGGGTTCGGCATTGATTAATTTCAGAATAAAAGGGATAACTTTAGATTACGTTGGATCAACTTCTATTAATGATAGAAGCAAAATAGATAAAATATATCAAAAAACAAAAAATTTAAAGGAAATAAATGATTTATTTTTAGAATACAAGAAACATGAAAAGGAAGAAAAAGCAAAATCAGAATATTAAATTATTTTTTTTAAAGTTTATCAGTTATTATTGATATTCCAAAAATAAATTTTTAACAGGAGTGTGATTTTTATGAGATTTAAAAAAATAGTAGCGGGAACTGTTGTATTTTTTTTACTTTCAATAAATACCTTTTCTAGTATTTTTGGAGGTGGTGGCGGAGCCTCATCTACATATTGGCAGATGAAAACATTCTACGAGACAGTGAAGGTTGAAGCAAATACTGTAAAACAATTGAGAACAAAACTTGAAGAAATGAGACTTTATTTGGAGCAGATTAAAAATCTTCCAAATAATGTTTTGAAATCAGAACTAAATAAACATATAGGTATGATTAATGATCTTGTTGCAATACAAAATGAAGTAAAGGGGCTTTTAGGAGACGCAAGAAGTTTTGAAATGTATTTAAAAGATATGTATAAAGATGTTAAAAATATGGATTATGTAAATTTACTTGATAAATATGCTGAAACCATAAATGATTTATCAAGAAAATCAATGCAACAGTCTGTATATTACAGTACAAAAGCACAGAATAATGTAAATGCAAATGCGATATATCTTAAAAGGCAAGCCGCAAATGCACAGAACCCTACCCAGCTTCTTCAGGTTTTAAACTCTTGGAATGCCAATTTATCGTTACAGCTTTCTTCAGTTACGGATATGATTAACAATAACAGCAGACTACAGGCTCTGGAATATCTTGAAAAAGCTAATCAGATAAAAATAGAACAGGCAGATAAACAAAGAATGTTAGAATTGCTAGATAAGAGAATAAAGGAATTAAGAAGTAAACAAAAAAAATAAGGAGTAAATATAAGCTATGGGCGATTTATTAGGTATTTTAGATTTAAATAATCTTCTTTTCAAATATGTAAATCCAATTTTTAATGGAATTGAAAATATAGGGCAAGATCTGATTATTGTTTCCACTCTTATAGCTGCAATTGAAATAGTCATATTGGCTATTAGAAATAGGGAAAATTCTGTTAATTTTGTAGGAGTGTTTTTTGAAAGGCTGATAAAATTTTCTGTTTTGCTTGTTATTATAAAAAATTTTAAAGCTATTATAGATACTTCATTAAGAATTTTTATAGAAATTGGTGTAGCTTTCGGAGGAGATAAGAGTTACATACAGAGTAATAATACTTTCAATTTTAATTATATATGGGGGCAGGTTGGAGAAATTGTAGCATACATAATTAAAGTAACTTCAGAATTTAAAGGGCCAGTTGGAATATTTTACGGAATAATAATTATTATAATGGTAATTTTGGCTTCGGTCATATTAGTTGCGATGTTTAGTGCAGTCCTTACATATTATTTTGTAAGTGTTTTCACAATTTTGACTTTACCTATGAATCTTTTCACTCCTGTTATGGATTTGTCTAAACAGGTAATAAAGGCATGGGTTATTTCTGGATTAACAATAACTGTTTTTACTGCAATAATGAAAACAACTGTGAGTGTCCTCAAGATTGAAGCAGAAAGAATAAAAGGGATAGGAATAAAAGTAGGGAATAATGATGTAATAGGAGTAATGATGTTTATTCTGCTACTAGGACTTATAACTGCGATATATTTAAGCATGAGTGATATTTCTAATTTTATTCTTAAAGGGCATGGACAAGGATTTTCATTTAATAGATTGGGCGGACTAGTTCAATCAGGTGTTAATACGGCATTAAATTTAGGGCTTTTAGCATTAGCAGTATATACAGGTGGAACTACTGCCGCTGCCGCAGGAGCAAATTCTGCAGCTCAAGCTGGAAAAGCAGCGGCTGAAGCTGAAAAGGCACGGAGAACATTTTCTGATCTGAAGAATGCTAGCAGAGCCGCAAGAGCAGGAGGAAATGCAATCAATAAGGGTGTAGCAACAGCAACAGACAGCGAAACTAAAGAAAACAGAGGAAGCACAGCTGAAAAAATTGATAATCTAAAAACAGCAAAAGATATATTTAAAAAAGGAAAAAATGGAAAAAGTTAATTAAATAAAGGACAATGGCATAAGAATATTAATCTAGTCTTTAGAACTTAATTGAAAAAATAAGAAATTAAGGTATAATATTACCATAGAAATAGAAATTTATTCTAAAGAATATGATAAAAATAATACAAACTCATAAAATCAATTTTAAGACACTTTAGAGGCTCATATAGAAGTTTTATTTCTTTTTAGTATAAATCTTCAAATAATATGAAAAAACACTCTTAAATTAAAGATATGAAGGTTATTTTTTAGAAAGATTTCAAAATTAAAGTAATCAGAGGTGATGTAAGATGAAAAAAATTATTTTCTTGTTAATGTTTCTGTTTAGTGTAACAATTTTTGCAGAAAAACTAACTACAAATGGAAAGAATAATTTAGATAAGTTACAAGGAAATTGGGGAAGTTATACTTATTATATACAAAATAAAGGAGGAAAATGGTATCTCGGAATATCTAATTGGGGAGATGATACTGTTGACTGGATATTAATAAGAAGCTATAAAAATGGTATTATGGTTGCTCCAAATGTGTATGAACGAAAAGGGGATAGAAATTTTTATTTTGCGTATGATACAAAGTACAAAATTATGGTTGAAGTTGATGTAAATTTAAATATTATACAGAAAATACCTAAAAAATTTAATACTATAGGTGGATAATTAAAGTTCAAAAGGCTAGATAAATTTCTAGCCTTTTTATTATTGACTTAGAAAGGAAACAAAATGAAAAAATTAGTTATTTTAATTTTTCTTTTATTTAGTGTGCCAGTCATATCCAAACAAGTTGATAGCACTAAAGCAAGACAGGCCGCAGTTAATGAAGCTTATAGGTGGAAAAATCAAGGTATAGTTTACAGTTGGGGAAAAACTGATTGTTCTCATCTTGTATTGGCAGGATATAAAGCAGCTGGAGTTAATTTTAGGACAGGTTCTGCTGCAAATGGTAGATTCAGTCAAAGTATGTTTAATGGAATTCCTAATAAAATTTCTCCTGGACAGGAAAATTTATTAAAACCTGGAGATTCTGTTTTTTTTAATAGAAACAACAGAGGGGCAAATGGTGGTGTTGGTCACGTAGGAATGGTAGTTGAAAATCCATCAAAACAATGTGGAGGTGGACCTCTTATTTTAGATACATATCAAACTGGAAAAACACCTCGTACAAAATGTTTAAAAGATCATAAAGGCTATGTCGGTGCAGTTTCTATGGATGACATGATAAGAGCAAATGGAGATACTCCTGTTAATGAAAATGGACAGATTATCACTCCTGTAGGTTCTTCTGCTGGTGGAAATTATAATTCTGCAGGTGATGATACACAAAAAATTGTAAAAAGTAATTACTTAATTGATTTAAACGCTGTCCTTAAACTTTATGTTTTAGCCTTTGATAAAGGAGCTGAAGCTGTAGGAACTGATTTAATTATTGCCCTTACATTTGTATTTGCCCTTACTTTTTTATGGGAAGTTATAAAAAATCGAGTTACTAATTTGGAAGTTATTATTGGAGATTTCTTTTTTGAATTATTCAAGTTTGTATTTTTTCTTGTTGTAATCAAGAATTTTCCTGCAATAAATCGGACTGCAATGAATTTATGCTTTAAGGTAGCCGAAGCATTTGGAAGCACTTTAACAAGTTATTATGTATTAAATGAAATTGTAGGTTATTATGCACAGAATGTAGGAGTTCTGATTGGTGAATTTTCAAGACAGGCTTTCAGTTTTGCTGTTATAACGAGTTTACCTGTTTTTGTTATTATCTTTTGCCTAATTATTTATACTACCCTGATATTTACTTATATAATTTTTCAGGTTGTAAGGGCGGTAATGACATACATAATAGGAACTAATTTTTCTCTTGTTCTTCTTCCTTTTTACTTCAGTAGATATTCAGGAGAATATATTCCTAATCCATTTTCTATATTCTTTAAATGTGTTGCACAGCTATTTTTTACAATATTGATTATATCAATTTCTTTAGGGGTTTTATCGGATTTATCAAAATTTTTAGAAAATACAATAAAATCATCAGGAATACAGTTATGGGTATTCAAAATTCCTACAGGAGCTTTAACGCCTGCACTTGATATAATGGCTTTATGTACTTATTCTGTTGCATTCACTATAGTAGCACTTATAATGAAGAAAACATTGAAAACAATAACTACATCTATTTAAGTTTGAATATCAGTTATGACTGACGTTCTAAAAATTCATTAGGAGGAATAAATGAAATTAGATAAGGTAAAATATTTTTTTAGACTTCCACATAAAGAGTTTGTAATGAAAATATCAAAAAAATATTTATTAATTCTGATTGTTTCAATCTTTATTTCTATGTTTTTTATGAAAAATCTTCAACCCAGCTTGCCACTTGGTATATATATGAAGAATTTCAGCAAAGATTATAAAAAAGGAGATATTATAATCATAGATTTAGAAAAGAAATATCATAAATATTTTAATAGAAAAGGGATAATCAAATATGTCATGAAAAAAATTACTGCAGATTATAATGATACCGTTACAATAAACAACGGACATATTTATGTCAATGACCAGGACTATGGCCAAATTGAAAATTTATCGCTTCCTGTTCCTGATTTAAGAATCAAGAAAGGATGTTTCTTTGTTCTTTCTGTTCAACCTGGTTCTTTTGATAGCAGATATTTTGGACAGATTTGTGAAAAGAATATAAAATATAAGGCCATTCCATTTATAACTTTTTAAAGGAGAATTTTGAATGAAAAAAATTATATTTATGTTATGTTTATTAAGCTGTTTTATAGGTTTTTCAAATAAAAGAAGTATGATAAATTTTATGAGAAGTCATAACAGACATCTCTCTTTTGAAGAAAGTTCTTTCATATATGATGTAACAATGCATTATGCAAGTATATATAAAGTTGATCCTGTTCTTGTTTTTTCTGTAATGAAAACGGAAAGTCATTTTAATCATAGTACAGTTTCTTCTGCTGGAGCTTTAGGATTAATGCAGTTAATGCCATATAATTTTAAAGAATTTGGCGTTAATAATTCTATTGAAGGTAATATAAAAGGGGGAATAATGCATTTAAAAAGAGATTTTGACAGGACAAGGGACACAGTAAAAACTTTAGTTTGTTATAATGCAGGCTGTGGTAGACTTGAAAACAATAAGTGGCTTTCAATAAAAGAAACTACTGATTATATTTCTAAAATCAATAGAATTTACCCTGTAATTAAAAAAATTCTTTTTGACAATAGTAAGGTTACCTATAGTCAAAAAAATCAAAATACAGGCAATTATATAAGCGAAAAAACAGTTAATGAAGATACAACTGAAGAGAAAAAAATAAGAAGGCTAAAAATTATAAGAAATCAGTTTAATTAATTGAAAGGTGTGATTATTTATGAATAATATCGTATTAATGGGAAGAATTACTAAAAATCCTGAATTAAAATATTCAACTTCAGGAAAATCAAAATGTAACTTCACTATTGCAGTTACTAGGAAATATAAAAAAGATGAAGCAGATTTTATAAACTGTGTTGCATGGGAAAAAACAGCTGAAACCATAGCTGAATTTTTTAAAAAAGGAAATCGCATTTTAATACATGGAAGACTTAATGTAAGAAATTTTGTAGATGAAGCAGAGGAAACTAAATGGATATATGAAGTCATAACAGATGAATTTGAATTTATTGAAAAAAAGGGGGGAAATGATAATGTTTCACAAACTGAAGAGCAATGATAAGGTATATTGGATTAATCTTGAACACATTGCATTTATAGTTGAGAATAATCAAAGAATAGTATTATTTTTTACATCAGGAGAACACATACATATTGAAGATTTTTCAGAATACCAGGAATTATTAAAAATTATTGAAAGGAGAAAGTAAAGTTATGACTATCAAAAAAATAATAGCATTATTTTCAATTATCCTTTGTTCCCAATCTATTGGAAAAACTTTATCCGTAAAAAAATATAGAGAACAGTTAAAAAGTGAACAGGAAACAAAAAAAAATATAAGTTCTAATGCAGTTACATTACCTACTAAAACATTGATTGAGAGAAAAAAAGAAAACTTTATTTCATCAGATAAACAAATTAGGAAGAAAATAATGGAAATCGCTTTTTCTAAATTAAATTTTCCATATTTTTATGGTGCTTCAGGAGAACAGAGATTCGACTGCTCAAGTTTTATCCAATATGTTTTTAAAAAGTCTGTCAATGTTTCTCTTCCTAGAGTATCTTATGAGCAAGCCGCTTATGGAACAAAAATTGACTATAAAAATTTAAAAGAAGGAGATATAGTCGCATTTGATACATTGAACAAGAACAGGATAACTCACGTAGGGCTGTATATTGGAAAAAACAGATTTATTCACGCTTCTTCAGGTTATAAAAAAGTTGTTGTTTCTGAATTGAAAGGGTTTTATGCTGAAAAATTTAGATATGGAGTTAAGATAATATGACAAAATCAGGCTATCAAAAAATAGATTTAAAATTATCAGACATAATTGAACTTATAATAGGAATTGAAAAAGAGGAAATTCTTTATTTAAGAGCTGGAAGCGAAAAAAAAGTAATTACTTTTAAATTACTATATGAAAGTATACAAAGTGATTATAAAGCGTTAAAAGATAATAAAAATGTTGTTGCGATAACAAAAAAATCTAAAAATACATTTATCTATGTTTCAGATTTATCTGAAGAAGAACTGGAAAAAATATCAAATATTGTGGAAGTAAAAGAAGAAGAAAATACTGCTGATATTGATGATATTCTTAAAAACAAAATTATTCAGATTATAAACTGTAAAGCGATAATCAGGGAATTGAAGGAAAAATACGATGATATAGAACAGCTGATATATGTTCTAAAGAATCAGGTTAATTTTATGGCTTTTCTTTATCTTTTTGACAGGGAAAAAGAAATATCCTATGATAATTATTCAAGAGTTTATGATTGGTATTTAAATCTTTCCCAGAATTATATCAAAGTAAAAGAATATAGATATAAATGTGATGATACTTCAGAAAATTATTTTCATAGTCAGCTTCAGGACATGGAATATATTTATAATATGCTTTATAATGCTTGGAAATTAATAAAGGTTGAGAAAAAATTTAGCAGGAGTTTCTTTAATAATAATATCAAGAAAATATCTGAAGCATTCTATAAAAAAATTATAAAGGAAGACATTTTTTCTTTTCTGCAGGAGGTTGATAAATGAATATCATGAAAATTATTTTAGGAATCTTGATTTCTGTATGTTTGATAATTCATATATGGATTTTAATTAGAAGCGAAGAAAATGACGAAAAAAAACTTAAAGAAATGATAATTTTGCATATTCTTTTATATTTTTTATCCGGAAGAGATTTAATTTTAAATCTTCAAAACTATAATATTTATAAATTTCTGACATTAATATCCTGGATCTTATTTTTCTATATTTTTTATTTCCTGATTTATTATGATTATAGAAGAATAAATGAACCTGATTTAAAAGTTATGACCAAGAAAGAAATATTTCAACTATTCAGAAAAAGGGCAAGTGAAAATAATAAAATCTTTCTGAAGAATAAACCATTTGTCATTACTTTTGTAATGTATTTAGCTTTGCAGGGAATATTGCTGTTATTCAAATGAGAAATAATTAAATTAAATGAGCAGTCTACAATATAGACTGCTCATTATCATTGCCGCTATGGGCTTTTAATCTGTAAGTCATTGCCGCTATGGGCTTTTAATCTTTATATAAATTATAGACTATGTTGACAATTTTGTCAACATTTTTTTTACTTCATTATCTAACAAATCCATTTGATTTTTAGATAATTTGATGTATTTTCTTTTCCCATTTATCCGTGGCCTGAATAATCTTGCACGGCTTATACTTCTTATAGAATGTACTAAAGCATATGTTTCTGTCTGTCTTGAATTTCTTTGTGATTGTAATCCTGGAATAATCCCCAAATTTATTCCATAATTTGACTTTGATGTAAATGGAATTACAACAGCCGTATTTTTATTTACTGAAATAACCACACAATAATGTTTATACCTAAATTCCGAGCCAATCCCAAATCCAAAATCAGCTACAAAAACTTCTCCTCTTTTGCAGGGGGTTTTCTCTAAAATTATTGCATTATTTCCATTTCTATCTGATGATATTTCAATATTTTTTTGAATTAGAAATAAAATGTATTCCATTAATTTTAAATACTCGCTTGGTACAATTAATTTCTTGATTTTTTTTAGTTTTTTCTTTAAAATTCTAAATCCTTTTTTCACTCCTGTTACTCCTGTTTAGTAATACTGCATTTCGTTTTGAACTTTTTTAATTTTCCTCTAAATATTACTTATTTTCAATTAATCCTTGAATTTGATTTTCATGCTCTAACTCAATAAATTCCCTTTTTTTATAGAGTTCATTTGGAGAAAGTATAGCAGCCAACTTTATTAAATTTTCTATCTGTGTTTTATAATTTTTTTCTATTATTTTCATTTTTTCCTGCAAAATATATGTTTCTGTATTTTGTATATATTTCTCTTTTTCAATTATATATTTTCCTTCTCTAATCCAGAGAGAAACGGTGCTTTGAGCTACCCCGAAAAATTCTGCAATTTTTTTTTGACTTTTACCTGTTTCATACATTAATGCCGCTATTCTTTTATCGTTATCAGTACCTGTAGCCATTTTTTCCTCCATTACGTTAATATATTTTATCGATTCATAATCGATAAAATATATTAACATTTATTATGTTAATTGTCAATAATTTTTTCAAAAATCAATGCTATAAGCTAAATATAAAGGTCAACAGAAATCAGTCTCTAAAATTAACATATTAAATTTCTTAAATCTCTCTGTCCATTGACTGGAAAATTTTTGATTTGTTGTTTTCTTTTTCTATTTCATCTATTTTATCTATAATTTCATATAAAACATAGGTTTTGAAATTTCCAAAATATTCACAGGAAAATTCTCCATTATCAAAATCATATTCTATTTCATACCCTTTATATAGAATTAATGCTTTTCTATTTTTTATTGAATTAAGAGATTTTTCAATTAGAAATTTATTCAATTCTTCTACTGTTTTAATTTCTTTTTCTTCTTCCCACCTAACTATTATTTCTAAATCCTTTTCTTCGTTTTTATTCATAATTCTATCTCCTGATTTTTTATCATTTTTTTGATTTTAAAAAGCGTCGCACGTCCAATCTTAGAGTAACTTGCACATTCTTCAACTCTAATGTTGTTGTTTAGCCAGGACTTAATTAATTCTTTTTGGCCTTGTGTCAAATTTTCAATTTTACTTGGACGGCCACATATAATGCCTTGACCTGTTTTCCTGTCAATTTTTTTATTACTCCTGAGCCGTCCTTTGTCATCTCTTTTTAGTAGTTTATAGGCTTCATTTTGTCGTTCTTTTATATTCTTTCTTTCCTGTTCAGCAAAAAATCCCAACAGATGTAAAATTATCGGCTGTATCATTTCCATTACCGTTTTTTCCATTTCATTTTTTGGAGCTTCAGTATTAAGAATAGGAGTATCCAAAAATTTTAAATATACTTTTTTTTTAGATAAAAGTTCAAATGTGTCCTTTATTTCAGTATTATTTCGCCCAAGCCTGTCAAGGCTTTTAATGACAATTATATCATCAACTACAACTTTGGCCATTAATTCCTGCCATTTTTTCCTGTCAATAAAGTTCTTTCCGCTCGCTTTTTCAACTATGATATTATCTTCATCTACTCCTGCTGACTTTATTGCTTCCACCTGTCTTGCTTCGTCCTGTTCCCTTGTTGAAATTCTTACATATCCATATTTCATTGTTTATTTCCTTTTTGTTTTCATTATAACATTTCAGTCTAAAAAAGTCGAGTGTAAGTTATTTATTTTTTAGACTGAAAATTATAAAATTTTTTTGAGAATTTATAAAGTTTTTCATTAGTATAAAAAGGATTACCTTTTTGTACTTTTAGTTTGTCAGTCATGACTGACATTCAGTTTTTCAAGATTTTTTATTTCCTGAAGCTCATTTTCTATTTCCCTTATTTCTTCTTTCAACTTATTTATCTGATGTTGTCTTCTTGTTTTTTCTCTTAATAAAAATGCCTTTTTTTCATTAGTATTTTTTAGTTTAACTATTTCTTTACGTTCCTCTATTTCCTTTAACTTTTCACTAGAATTCTCTGCTGTTATTACTTCTATAACTTCTGCTTCTGAAAATTCTGATTTTTTTTGGCCAGTCAGAGCCTTTATCGTACGGTTTGTCAATGTTAATACTTTTTTTGGCTCTATTAATCCCTGATTTTCTGTTTCAAGATACAATTTATATTTTCTTATTGCAATATTTGCACTATCTCTATCAATCCCTATTTTTTCTATCCATATATTAAAAGTTCCAACACCTTTTTTAGCAAAAATTTGATTCGCTTCATAAATTGCTCGAGAAAACTTGAATATATGCTGCATTGATTTTTCTCTATGAAAAGTTATATCATTTTCATATTTTATTAGTTCTTCTTTTTCTTTTCCGTCTATATTTAACTCATCGTAATTTATATTATAAATACTTTCAACTCTTGCTAAAGTTTGCAATTCTTTTTGATTATTTATTTTCAAATTAAATTTTTTAGCCATTACATTTCTTCCCTTTTCATTATTTCTTCAGCAACTTTTTTATAGTCCTTTGCTCCATTAGACTGTTTTGAATATTCAAAAATCGATTGATGAGTTATGATACTTTCAGAAAGAGCTATATTTTTTCTGACTATTTTATTTAAAAGTATTCCTTTAAAATCATTCTCCAGTTCTTCCTGAATTTGACTTGACAATGCTGTTTGTTCTTTTTTTATTAATATAATTCCAGAAATTTCTTTTCCTAGATTTCTTGTGAAATTAATAGTTGCATTTAATCCATTCAATTCATTCATTCCAGGAATCAGAACAGGATACACGCTTGAAGTATATATTGCTGATGTTGTGTAAGCATTGAATGCAGGAGCTGTATCAATTACTACAACATCAAATATTGTTTCAAGCTGCTCTAAAAAATCATTTAATATTTGATAATAATATGGCCCTTCAGATTGTAAAATTGACATATCTGCTTCAGCACTTGAACCTGAACTGATAAGATAAAGATTATCATTAATTTTTTCAGGATTAAATTCTGAAACCCTTTCCAGCAAATAATCCCCAAGAGAAGCATTTAGTTTATCAATCTGAATTCCCATATTTGTAGTCAGATTCAGTTGCGGATCTGTATCTATTGCCAAAGTTTTTAATCCTTTTTTAGCAAAATAATGAGCAAGATTGAAAACTGTTGTAGTTTTCCCTACTCCCCCTTTGTTATTTACAATAGCAATCTTTTTCATAATTTTTCTCCTTCTATAGAATGTCAGTCATGACTGACATTCTAAATCATGATATTATTTAATTTCTTTTACTGCAGGCAGTACAATTTTTTCTAAATATTCATCTGGTCTGCAATTATATGTTCCGTTATCATTGAATTTTATATTCAAAACATTGAAAATAACTTCCAACTGTACAGGACTTAGTTCAAGTTCCAAATTGTCCCATTCTTCATTGTAAATCACCAAGTTTGCCGCTTCTATCTTCATTTTTTATTTTTCTCCTTTCTCTGAATTATCTTCTATTACTGTAATATTTTTCTCACTTTCAACTTTCAATTGTTTTGCCTTAGTTCTACTGAATGTAAGTTCATTAACAGGTTCATCATTTTCAAAATAACTCAGTAAAATTTGTCTCTTGTGATCGTTTCCTTTCATGATTATGTTGGGATTTACAAACCATACTCCATTTTGGATTTTTTTAATAAAATTATTGGCCTGCAATTTTTTCATAATAGTTGATATAGTAGGTTGACTTACATTAACATCTTTTGAAATTTTTTTATATGTTCCAATAAAGGTGTTAGTACTTGGATTAGTGTTTTCAGCAATATAAATAAAAATATCTAGTTGCTTACTGTCTATAATTCCAAGGACACTCATAAAATCCATTAAATACATTTTCCAAAAATTTTTTTGGCCATAAATTCTTTTGGAAATTTGATCAACTACTATTATTTCACCTGTTTCTTGATCTATAAGTTCTCGTTTTTTTCCTAATTCTATTTGTGTTTCTAATTTCTTTTTTTTATTATCCATAAAAGCTCCTTTTGAAATTATAATAACTAATATTTTATTTTATTATAAAATAAAAAATAAT
>ERZ772827.317-NODE-317-length-26810-cov-3.089479_pt1 | contig 26810 bp, 23 predicted proteins | sample MGYA00580850_ERZ772827 | MGnify/ENA primary metagenome ERZ772827 (study PRJEB29015, sample SAMEA2737950) | human oral metagenome | biome: human oral; feature: human-associated habitat; material: dental | place: China | collected 2145 ... | reverse complement strand
TCAGCAGTTTTTGTCTTCAATAGAGATTTTGAGTTCTATGGCAAGCTACGCTTTATAATGAATTCTGCGGAGTTTATTGCTCCATTTATCATACTGGGGGTTTCCTATTCTAATGTGAAATTTTTCTACAGTGCACATAAAGACGGCAAGCATCATAATATGCTTTCGCTTTCTTTGCTGGTTGTCCTCATCGATTTTTGTATTTTCCTGCTGGGGGTAGGCTTAGCGCCGATTGTATTTCCAAGAATAAAGCAGCTGGAGTTCTGGAATTACAAATTCTACATTCTCCCCCTCGTGCTGATGCTCTCAATCAGCCCCGTTTTCAATAAGTTTATCTCCAATTACAAAAGAGTCGCCATCAGCAATGTTTTTGATAACCTGTTCCCAAAAATCGCTAATCTTCTGGCGTTTTCACTCTTCTTTTTTTGTGGTTTTTCGCAGGTTATTTCATTTACAACCTTCCTTGCGGTTTTCTTTTTTTCTATGATGGGCTATGCACTCTATGCCCAAAGATTAGAACCGATTCGTCTGGATTTTTCAACCGATTATTTTAGAAAAAACCATCTTTGGAAGGACTTTTCAAGCTATAGTTTTTTTGGTTTCTTGGGAACTTTTGGCAATCAGCTCACGATAAACAATCAAATGGTAGGCGAATTTCTCGGTATGGAAGATATGGGCGTTTATTCCATTCTTTACTCGCTAATTTCCCTTGTTTCAATCCCTCAGCTTGGGCTCTTCAATGTATCCGCACCGATGATCAATCAATATCTTAATGAAAAGAAATACGGAGCACTGGATGCTTTTTATAAAAAATCTTCGCTTTATCTTTTCTTTTTGGGTGCGGTGCTTTTCTCGTGTATCGTTGTGGGGTTTCCCTTCCTCGCTTTGCTGATGAAAAATGGAGCTCTACTGCTTTACTACCAACCGGTGGTTTGGATCTGGGGATTGGCTGTTTTATTTGACCTTGCAACGGGCTTTAATGGCAATATCCTTTCTCTCTCTCAATACTACAAGTTTAATATCGTGGTAATGCTTCTTCTCGCGGCGCTTACGGTGAGCCTTAATCTCTATTTCATTCATTACACGGAGCTAAGGCTGGTTGGTGTAGCGATCTCCACAGCGATTTCCCTCACAATATATAATGTCATAAAAGTAGCATTTAATTACTGGAAGTTTAAGGTTCAGCCTTTTGGTATAGAGATGATGTATGGTACGATTATTTGTACAATTTCGATGAGTGTGGTAATGATTTTACCTAATGCAACTCACGATTTCATTAATCTCATCTACAAGCCTAGCCTTGTTCTTATCTTTATCTTCATTGGTAATAAGGTACTTAAACTCATCCCGATGGATGAGCTTCTAAAGAAATTTCAGGGGAAGAATTAAACTTTAAGAAAAAAATAACAGCGAGTATTGAGGTGCGTACATTATAATGTTTTATTTTAGCGGTTAATAAAACTAATTAACCATAAAACTTAAATACTATGTTTGCAAACATTTATCCAGTAACGATTGTTTTCGTTATTTTTTTTGTTTAAGGCTTGTTTCTCTTTTTATTTCCATACGAAATGAGAAGAGAATAATAAGAGAAGGAGGTGTTCAGTATGGGAAGTTTAATTCTTTATTGCTTGCTAGTACTCATATTCTCTTTTATTTTTCGTGCCTTTATGAGGCTTATCAAAAGCAGAATTTACAAATTAATACTACTTCAGAGGTCGGTATTGCTGTTCTTACCTTCGCTTACCTAATGCTTTTTTATGTCATTTATCAGTTGGGCAGTGTATGGACGCTTAAAATCTATATCCTTAAAAATCACAAGATAAATACTTCCTTTCTTTTTAGGTATGTGAAACATCCTAATTATTACCTTAATATCATTCCAGAATTAATTGGTATTGCTCTTTTGTGTAGAGCTAATATCAGTTTTGGCATACTTTTTCCGATTTATTTAATTATTCTGGGGATAAGAATTTACCAGGAGGAAAGAGCAATGAAAAATTTATATTAACTATAATAACTAAACAAATGAAAAATTTAAAAGTTTTTAGCTTGATTTTAATGGCAGTAATGCTGTTTCAGGCGTGTGGAAGTTCAAAGACAAGTGTATATTGGGTAGATGCTTATAGGGCAGACTGCTCAGGAGTGGGTAAAATGCAGTGTTTGAAAGTCTATAAAGGAAATGATTTGGATAAAGCCCAATGGGAGCTCATCTATTCACCTATTGAAGGCTTTAAGTTTGAGGAAGGTTTCTTTAAAAAGATTGAAGTAAAGGAAGAAAAACTCAATCCTAAGGATGTCCCAGCAGATGCTCCTTCTGTACGATATACTCTGGTGAGAGAATTGGAAAAAGTAAGCGATTTTAAAACTCAGTTGGAGGGGCAATGGCTCTTAGAGGCTGTTAATTCTAAAAAATTAGGAGATGACTCTATGTTCCCGATGAATATAGACCCTTCCCAGAACAAAGTTAATGGCTCCGATGGCTGTAATAATTATATGGGAGGCTTTAGCAAGCTCAATTCTCGAGAAATGGTATTCAGTCCGCTGGCTACTACATTCCGACTTTGTGAAGATATGCAGATTCCAGATGCTTTTTTACAGGCTATTACTCAGGTGGCAACCTATAAAGTAGATGGACTCACCCTCCATATGTATAATAAACAAGGCAAAGAGGTTCTCAGATTCGGAAAGGTAACGAGATAAGTACTACAGCAGTGAGATGTACAAAAAAGAGGAATAAACCGTTTATTCCTCTTTTTAATTTTTCAGGCTTGCTTGCCTTCGTTCCAGTAATAGGAGTCTGGATAAATCCTCTGCCCGAAAATCGCAGTGCCTACGCGTACTATCGTTGCGCCTTCTTCTATTGCGGTTTCCAGGTCGCCACTCATTCCCATAGACAGCTCGTTCATCTCTACATTCGGGAGGTTAAGGGCAATGATGTCTTGCTGTATTTTTCTCAGCAGTTGGAAACATTTTCTCACCTCTTCGGTTTCGGCACTGAATAGCCCCTTTATTTTAAGGCGAGGGAGTGCTGCTACTTTTTTTACGAGTGCTATGGCTTCGCTTGGGTGCACACCGAATTTACTCTCCTCATCAGAGGTATTTACTTGGATAAAAACCTCTATCGTTTTGTCTTCAAACTCTAATCTTTGCTGGAGTTTCTCTGCAAGGTCCAGCCTGTCCACAGATTCTACGCAGGAGATGCCATAGCGAAGGATTTCCTTGATTTTATTCGTTTGCAAATGCCCGATGAAATGGCTGGTGTGGGGGGTATCTTTCAGGGCTTCGTATTTTTCTTTTACTTCTTGCACTTTATTTTCTGCAATGAGGGTTTGCCCAGCTTGTAGAGCGATTTTTATCCTCTCTGGGTCTACTGTTTTTGTAGCGAGGAGGAGTTTTACTTCGCTTGGGTTTCTTCCTGTTTTCTCACAGGCGTTTTTTATTCGGGTAAGGATAGCTTCGAGGTTGTGTAGTAGGTCTTCTTTCATTGTTTATTTAATTTTTTTCGTTTTCCCATTGGTTGATGAGCAGCCCTTTCACTAAGGTCAGGGTATAATCTTTGGCTTCGGCGTAGGAGATTTTGTATTTCCTCTCGATGTTCTGAAAGTCTTTGGGGAAAGGCTCCAGTAGTGTGTCATAGTACCGATTTAATAGCTCATCCGAAGGCATTTCAAACTTGATTTTTAGCTGAAATCTCCTCAGCAGGGCTATGTCTATAATCTCTGGGTGGTTGGTCGCGCAGATGAGCAGAGCCTCTTTCGGGAAGTAGTCTATGAGCTGGATGATGGTATTTACCAATCGCCTCATTTCCCCTACATCTTTATCATCGCTGCCTCTGGCTTTGCCTATTTGGTCAAATTCATCGAGGAAGAGTATTGCTTTTTCCCTTGCCGCTTTGTCAAAAATCTGCTTAATATTCTGCGAAGTCTCCCCAATCCGCGAGCTCACGATATTGCTCAGGTTCAGGATGAGAATCGGTTTATTTGTAGCGGTGGCTATTGCTTTTGCCGTCATCGTTTTTCCGCAGCCTGAGTGCCCAAACAGGAAGATTTTATTATTAATCGGTATGCCGTATTCGCTCAGTTTATCGGCGTATTGGTGCTCCTTAATCAGTTGGTTTATCGTCTCTTTATTTTTATTGCTAAGGAAGACTTCATCGAGGTCAATCTTCTCCTTATCGTCTATCAGCAGGTTAAAAATATTCATTGTTTTGTTTTACTGCGGCAATTTACTAAAAAAAGCCCATTAGCCCAATTGAGCTTGATAGCCATCGCTCAAATTTTGACTCTCATCGCATTAAATCAGTGCGCCATCGCATTAAAATAGACCGTTATCGTATTAAATTAATGCGTCATCGCATTAAAATAGAGGTCTGAGGCATTAAAATAGAGCGTTATCTTATTAACCTTACTAAGAATTGTAGTGATTTTGATGAAAATCGGTATTAAATACGCCTTTTATTTATTAAATTGATAATTTAAGAAGGTGGATTACTCAGCTAAGGCATTAAAGTTTTAATCAGGCCGCCCTTTGGAGGATTTTTGATTATTTAATACCTTTGAGGAAAAATTAGATTAATGAAAAAAGCAGCTTTAATAGTCTTCGTGGGGGTGTTTTTATCCCTCTCAAATGCACAGACTTACTCCATTCCCGCAGCCAGCCCAAGGCAAGTAATAGATCAGCAGTTCTCCATCTCAAAAATAACGGTAGATTACGGTAGACCAGGCGTAAAGGGGAGGAAAATCTTCGGAGATTTAGTGCCTTACGGCAAAGTTTGGAGGGCAGGAGCCAATTCGTGTACAAAAATCAGCTTCGGGCAGAATGTAATTTTCGGCGGTAAGGAGCTCAAAGCGGGTACTTACGGTCTTTACATCATCCCGCAACCCAATCAGTGGCAGGTGGTTCTCAATAAAGATTTCCAAAGCTGGGGTGCTTTCTCCTTTGATGAAAAACTCAATGTACTGGAGACTGTCATCCCCGTAGAAATCACAAAAACACCCACCGAGTGGTTTACGATAGACTTCCTACCCAATGGAAAAGAAGGAATGCTGATGCTGATGGCTTGGGAGAATGCTAAAATTTCTGTCCCGATAAAAGTTTCAAACCCAGAAGTGGTCTCCAAAATAGAGGAGAAGCTCGGTGAAGCCAGAAAAATTGAAAGAGAAGGCAATAAAAATTAATGAATACACAAAAATACCTCTGAAAATCTCAGAGGTATTTTATTTTTTACTTGGCGAAGAACTTCATTAGGTCTATGTAGTTCTTTTGGTTGATTCCGTGCCCGCTGATGTACTCCCTAAATGTGAAATAGCAGCTGAGGTCGTAGAGCAAATCGGCTCCCTTCCTCGCCCATTCTATGGGGATTACCGCGTCTTCCGTACCGTGAGACACAAAAAACGAAAGGTGGGCGAATTTCTTTTTGTCCTCCTCTATATTCTCCAGAATTTTGGTCTCTGGATAAGTGCTCAGGCAGGCGATTTTGGAGAATTTGCTCGGATGTTTCAGGGCAAGGGCATAAGCGAGTACGCCTCCTTGGCTGAATCCACATAAATGGCTCTTCCCTTCGCCAATTCCGTAGGTATTTTTAATGAGCTGTATACTGCTGAGTATCGCTTCTAATGATTCCTCTGCCTGAGGTATATTGATGAACTTCTCTGCATTGATAAAGTCTATATCATACCACGCAAAGCCATCGTATGGAGTGTTTCTTGGTGCTCGGAAGCTCACCACGAGCCAGTTTTCTGGTAAATCGGGTACGAAGGAGAATAAATCCTGTTCATTGCTCCCGTATCCGTGAATGAGAAAGAGCACAGGCGTCTCAGCGTTTATTTTTTCAGGGGCTCTTACGATATAATTCAGTTCCATAATGGTTGGGATTTATGTGTTTCAGGGGTGTTTTTTTTTATACCGAGAAGAGTGAGCGCCTTTCTATGTTAACCAGCATTAGCCTTGCAATATTTGATGCTCTGGCTCTGGCTTCGTCGGCTACTTCACCCTCGAAAAGCTCGTCTATCGTAGAGAAAAATACTTTTATCCACTCGGTAAATTCTACTTCCGTCATTGGGGCAATCTGTGCGAGGTCAATATGCTTTTTCATTGGGTTTCCACTGAAACTCTTCTCACCAAGAAGTATGCTCGCCCAGAAGGAATACATTACAGGGAGGTGTTTAGACCAATCTATCTTTGCAATATCATCGAAGATATAACCGAGGATTTCGTTTTTCTTCACTTTATCATAGAAAACATCCACTAGCTTGATGATATCCTCCCTTGTTTCAATATCTTTTTTCATAAGTTTCTGAATTAATGGGTAGCAAAGATAAAGATTAATTAATTTATGCTTTAAGCAGCTAATAGCTATTAGCCAATAGCTCATTGCTAATTGCTATATTTGTGCCTTAATCTTTATTATTATGCAAAATTATTTGGCTCTCTTGCAGCATATATTGGATAATGGCTCGGATAAAACTGATCGTACAGGTACAGGCACAAGGAGTATCTTCGGATATCAGCTGAGGTATGATTTGTCCAAAGGCTTCCCCCTTGTAACGACGAAAAAAGTACATTTAAAATCCATCATCTACGAGCTGCTTTGGTTTTTAAGGGGGGATACCAATATAAAATATCTAAATGATAACGGCGTAACGATCTGGGATGAGTGGGCAGATGATAATGGCGACCTCGGGCCGGTCTATGGTGCACAGTGGAGAAGCTGGAAAGGCGCCGATGGTAAAATCATTGACCAAATTTCTGAAGTTATTGAGCAGATAAAGACTAATCCTGACAGTAGGAGGCTTATCGTCTCCGCTTGGAATACTGCCGAAATCCCTAATATGGCACTTGCTCCCTGCCACACGATGTTTCAGTTCTATGTAGCCGATGGAAAACTCTCGCTTCAGCTCTATCAGCGCTCTGCAGATGTATTTCTCGGTGTGCCATTTAATATTGCGAGCTATGCCCTCCTCACAATGATGGTAGCACAGGTCTGTGGCTTGGAGGTGGGAGATTATGTGCATTCCTTCGGAGATGTGCATATCTATAATAACCACTTTGAGCAGGTGAAAAAGCAACTCGCACGAGAGCCAAAAGTGCTCCCAACAATGAAACTAAACCCAGAGATAAAAGATCTATTTGATTTCAAATACGAGGATTTCTCTTTGGAGAATTATGAGCCTCATCCTGGCATCAAAGCCCCAGTGGCAGTTTAGTGATTTTTATTTTTGCAACCGAAAATCCATATCTAAATCCTATTAGCATTGACTTTTGCACAAGTTATTCTTCCATTAAATCTGAAAGGAACTTTTACTTACAAGATTCCCGATGCCCTAGCTGATGAAGTTGAGGAAGGAAAACGCGTCTTAATTCCTTTCGGTGGGAAGAAGATTTATACAGGCATTGTGCAGTCATTACACTCAAATGCTCCTGAGGGTTTTATTCCAAAGGAAATCATCAGTGTGCTGGATGAGGTTTCGTTGCTCCCACAGGAGCAGCTCCGCTTTTGGGAATGGCTTTCGGGCTACTACCTCTGCAATATAGGGGAGGTCTACCGCTTTGCCTTCCCCGCATCTCTTAAATTAGAAAGCGAGACTTATCTAAAACTCCGCCCCAATGCAGAGATAGATTATCAGATTTTAGAGGCTAATGAGATTTTCCTCATTCAGGCTTTGGAAGTGAGGCAAGTTATCAACTTGAAAGAAACCGAAGCATTTATCCCCAAAAAGGAAATTATAAAAACAGTAAAATCCCTCATAGACCTGCAATATATAGAGATAGACGAAAAGGTCTCCGAGAGGTATAGAGCTAAGGAAGTGGCCTATATTAAGATAAAGGAAGGAATTCTAAAAGGCGACCTCACACAGATATTCACCAATTTAAAACGCTCAGCAAAGCAGAGAGAGCTACTGATGCACCTCCTCTCGCTTTATTCTGCAGCGCCAGAAGCTCCTCTCCGCAAATCTGATGTTTTGGAGAAAGGAACATTTACTCCTACACATCTAAAAGGGCTTATAGAAAAAGGGCTCGTAGAAGAGTATTACCTTACCAAAGACAGACTCACCTTCTACGAAGGGGAAATGGAGAAAGTAGAGCGGCTAAGCCCTACCCAGCAAAGAGCAAAAGATGAAATAGATGATGCCTTTGCAAACCGACAGAATGTACTCTTGCACGGAGTTACTTCCTCTGGGAAGACGCATATTTTCCTCCAAAAGATAGATGAAGTAGTCTCCAAAGGAGGTACAGCACTCCTCCTCCTCCCCGAAGTCTCCCTTACAAAACAGATGATACTAAGATTAGAAAAGAAATATGGAAAGGCATTGGGGTATTATCACCAAAAACTTACCGACTTTGAGAAAGTAGAGGTCTGGAAAAAGGTAAAGAATAATGAGCTTAGCGTAGTCATTGGAACGCGGGCTGCTCTTTTCCTGCCCTTTCAGAGTTTAGGACTTATCGTGGTAGATGAGGAGCACGATTCTGCTTTTAAACCGAAAGAAGTCAGCCCCTTTTTTAATGGGAGAGATGCCTCACTTTACCTCTCCTCCCTCTACAATGCTCCAGTTATCCTCAGCTCGGCTACGCCATCGGTAGAGGCGTATTATCTTAGCCAAATCGGTAAGCTCAAATATGTATTCATCGGAGAGCGATATGCAGAAGTGGCACTTCCCAAAATGGAGGTCATTAATTACAAGGAAGCTCAGGATTTGAAAAATGTAAGCGGTAATTTCAGTCATCAGCTTCTCGGTGAGATAAAAAAGGTATTGGATGAAAAGCACCAAGTAATGATACTCCACAACAAGCGAGGCTATTCCAATGTATTGGAATGCGAGGCGTGTGGCTATGTGGCATACTGCCCAAATTGCGATGTGGTGCTCACTTATCACAAGGCATCTCACGAGATGAAGTGCCACTACTGTGGCAACCGAGCAGCTCGCCCTATCGCTTGCCCCAAGTGTAAATCTAAAAACCTTAGCGAGCGTGGCATAGGGGTGGAGAAGATGTATGAAGAAATCCAGAAGCATTTCCCCAATGCGGAAGTAGATAGAATGGATACCGATGCTATGCGGAGGAAATTTGCCTACGAAAAGCTCTACGAAAAGCTCGAGGAAGGCAAGACTGATATTTTAGTCGGTACGCAGATGATTGCTAAGGGGCTGGACTTTGACAATATAGAACTCGTAGCCGTCCCTCGAGCCGACCAGATGCTGCACATACAGGATTTCCGAGCAGAGGAGCGCGCATATCAGCTCATCACCCAAGTATCTGGAAGGGCTGGCAGGAAGTCGGGACAGGGGTGCATCATTCTTCAAACCTTCAATCCTCAGCAGCCTATTTTTAGGTTGATTAATAAATCCCAACCCTCCGAAATCTACCGCTATCTATTGGATGAACGGAAGAAATTCCACTATCCACCTTATACAAAATTGGTTTTAATACAGCTCAAACACCGAAAAGAGGATAAACTCGAGCGAGCAGCAACCTTTATGGGGAATATCCTAAGAAAATACCTCCCTTCAGAATGTGTTTTTGGACCCGAAAAGCCCCCCATTTCGCGAATTAATACCTATTATCATTACCAAATAATGCTCAAACTTCCTCGTGGCAAAAGCTACAAGCGGTATAAACAATTCATAGAGCACAGCCTCCACGAATTCGACCAAGTAAAAGCCTACCACTCCATAAAACAAACCGTCTTTGTAGACCCTTAGTTGGCAGGTAAGTAGGCTTTAAGTATAAATACTTAGTTTATCAATCGAATATCATAAACTTATAAGCCTTCCTAAATCTTTCCCAAATTTGTTTATTTCTTTGCATCAGTAAAATTTTATACAAATGAAGACAAGACAAAGTTTAAAAATGATTTTAGCTGTATTAGCTTTATCAACAGGTGTATTTGCAAAGGCTCAAGATGATGTAGTTATTACTTCCTCTCAGTTGCCAAAGACGGCTCAGGCATTTATTAAAAAGAATTTCAGTAGCCCGATTCTTCAAGCAACGAAGGATTATGACTATGGTATCATCTCTGAGTATCAAGTCTATTTAGAAGACGGTACGAAGTTGGATTTCAATAGAAGTGGCGTTTGGAAGGAGATAGAGAATAAACATATGGGGATTCCTTTCTCAGCAGTGCCAGCAAAGATAGCTGCTTACATTAAACAGAAATTCCCAGGTACAAAAGTCTTAGAAATAGATAAAAAGCGCTATGGTTACAGTGTGAAAATTTCTAATGGTTTGGAATTAGAATTTAGCTCAAGCGGAGCTTTTCTAAGAATTGATGACTAAAACAAGACTTACCAACAAAAGAGTTGAGATACAAAATATCTCAGCTTTTTTATTTTCCCTTTGGCTATATTTTGAGGTATAAATGTTAATTTTTTTAACATCTACCTCCTTGTTTTTCTGACAAAATGGCTGAAACCGCGTTAAAAAGTCTAAAAAGTTTTAGTGAACCTCCTCACAGAGATAGCTTTGCCAGCAAATAATAATGTATGAGACATTTTAAAAATCTTAAAACTGTTGTCATAAGTATTCTTTTGGTTTTGTCTTTCTCCTCAGTAAAGGCACAGAAAAAACACTCGTATATAGAGAAGCATAAAGAGATTGCAGCTCAGCTCTCTCAGGAATATGGAATCCCCAGCACAGTAATATTGGCAGTAGCCTTTGTAGAATCTGGGGGAGGAACGAGTAAAAACTCTCAAATCTTAAACAATCACTTCGGTATTGTGGGAAAAAATACAGTCAATAAATCCAGATACAGAAGTTTTTTATCTACTCAGGACAGTTTCAGGGCGTTTTGTGACCTGCTATCGAGAAAGAAATATTACCAAAGGCTAAAAGGCAACGATGACCATTCCGAATGGGTAAAGGCAATAGCTAAAGCAGGATACTCTACACAGCCACAAGAATGGATGCGAAGGATAAACCTGATGATTAAGAAAATTGAACCACAATTAGACTAATAATTAATCTAAAAAAGAAAAAGAGACAATGTTGATTGTCTCTTTTTTTATAATGTGGGCTTATCCGCCAACTCTTTTGGTTTTATATCCCATATCTTTTAGAATTTGCATTACTTTATCTCGGTTGTCTCCCTGTATAATGATGACGCCATCTTTTTCCGAACCTCCAATTCCCAGCTGGGTTTTGAGTCTTTTTGCAATTGCTTTTAGTTCATCAGTACTACCTTCAAATCCTTCTATAAGGGTTACGGGCTTTCCATTTCTGCCTTTCTTTTCGTACTTACAGATGAGCGGATTGCGCTGTTCAAATACTTCTGTCTCTTCGGGAAGTTCAAAGTCTTCTTCTATATGGTCTGGGAAGAGGTTTTTAAGCTGGTCTCTTAAATCCATTGTTATAATTTCAGGGTTTTCGTATCGTCTTCTATGCTATATCCGAGGACTTGGGCTAAGACAAATATTTGTTCCAAATTCTCTATAAGCTGCTTTTTACTATTGCTAATGAGCGTCTCCTGATTCACGCTTTTGTAGGCTTTGTCTTTAGCACTTTGGGTAATTTTCTTTATTTCCTCTTCGCTGAAACGGCTGAGGAAAGAATCATCCATCGCTTGTATTTCCACACTTGGGAGGATGCGCACCTGTGGCTGTGGGAGCTCGCGAATGATAAGTTGCTTACGGGTAGAATCTACCTCTATATTCATTTTATTGAGGTCGTAGCTTACCTGCACATTGGTTTTGGTAAAGGTAATGATGGATTTCTCCGTACCTGGGATTGTACCTCCGAAGAGCTCTCTGGTGATTTTTGTGCGTTCCATAGAGGAGAAATCCTGCTCTACAACCACCATTTTATTCATCTTTTGAATCTGATTGGTGATGAGATAATAGTCGGATTTTTCGTTTTTGCCACCCTTGATGGAGAAGAAATAAACCGCAAAGGAGACGAGTACTGAGAGCAGAAAGCCCATCAGTAGCCCGTCTTTAAATCTTACTTCTTTCATACTTTATTTATTTTTTGTTGAGTACCTGTACTAAATCCTGCTCCAGCAACCCTGTCTTGGGGTTTCCTACCAGCCTTCCGAGTTCCTTGTCATATTTTCTAATGATAATCGTAGGGAGTTGGTGGATGTTATTAGCGGCTTCTTCGCCTGCGGGAGACTCTTTCTTTCGGTTGAGCGCAATGATTTCCAGCTTTGCTTTTGGATATTTCATCACATCTAAAACTTTGATAAGCCTTGAAAACACCCTTTGGCTATCGGTATCCCAAGTACCTATAAATACGCTTATTCGGGTGGAGTTAATCCCTGCTTTTTTTAATGATTTAATGGCTTCCGAGTGGGGAGTATAGTCTGAATACTCCTTTGCAAACCAATCTTTAAAAGGCTCTTTGTGGAACTGGTCAAGGGTCTGCCTGCCGAGGAGTAAAGCTCCGTCTTGCGAAGATTCTACCTGCCGATTCACTACGATTTTCTCACCGAGACAAGAGGTGAGCACCACCGATACGAGCCCTACAACTGCGATTGTTAAAAAGCGTTTCTGCCTCATCATCGGATCTTCTTAGCCTAAGAATTTCTTTAAATCTGCTGGCGAGTAGTTAATGCTCTTCAAGACTTTGTTATCGGCTTTTCGGTGAACATTAAACTTATCTCCCGACTTCTCAGAATAGGCTTCCACGCCTTTATTGGCATAGAATGCTATTGTGGCATCGGCTTCCTCCTGAGTAGTACAGGCTTTGGACATATTGGAGCGCTGCACTTCATCGAACATCTCTACGAATTTCTCGCCCATCCCAAACTCCAGCACCGCTCCGCTGAGCACATACTGCAAGTCGCAGAGGGCATCTGCCACCTCCACAAGGTCATTGTTTTCTATTGCGGCTTTCAGCTCGTCCAGCTCCTCTTGGAGGAGCTTCAGTCTTAGCTCTGCTCTATCAGCAGAGGGGATTTGTGGGGCGTCCAGAATCGGGGCATTAAAGGTCTTGTGAAACGCTGCCACTTGGTTTAGGGCGTCTAATTTTTCCATCTTTCAATAGGTTGGTTTAATGATAAGAAACCACGCCAGGGTAGCTTCAAGGGGTGTTAATACTTATGCTTTCTTTACAAATTCGGATTTAAGAGCCATTGCTCCGAAGCCGTCTATTTTGCAGTCTATATTATGGTCGCTATCGGGTCTCAGGCGTATGTTTTTCACTTTCGTGCCTGCTTTCACGGGTTTTGGGGCTCCTTTTACTGGGAGGTCTTTTACCACGACTACGGAGTCTCCATCTTTCAGTTCGTTTCCGTTAGCGTCAAAGACTTTATCTTCGTTTCCAGCCTCTGCGGGGTCCCACTCGTGGAAGCATTGGGAGCAGACCATCAGGTGGTCTTGTTCGTAGGTGTAGTCGGAGCCACATTTTGGGCAAGTCATAATCATTTCGCTCATATTTTTTATTTTTCGCAAAAGTACATTTTTTAATTTTAACATAGAGTTAGCTGTAAGCAGTGTATGCTTAACTTCTGGTTATTGGATTTTAGCTTACAAACGAATAGCCAATGATGCTTCATCCTAAAAGTATTCCCCACGCCAGTGAGTGCCTTATCGGCTATGGTGTGTGGGGAGCATTTAGTAATAATTATATCACCTGCAAGGTGTTTTTGGTGCTAAGGGAGGAATTAGTGGGCTTCGAGCCAGTTGTTGCCAATGCCTACCTCTACGAGGAGGGGTACGGTGGTGCGTACGGCGGACTCCATTAGTTGCCTGATGAGGGGAGCTACCACTTCCAGCTCGTCCTCAGGAGCTTCGAAGAGGAGTTCATCGTGTACTTGGAGGAGCATTTGGGTTCTTAAATTCTGCTCGTGGAGGGCTTTATCGATATTAATCATCGCGATTTTAATAATATCGGCAGCGCTCCCTTGTATCGGTGCGTTTACGGCGTTTCTCTCGGCGTGCCCTCTTACGACGGCATTGTTAGAATTGATATCCTTCAGGTGGCGTCTTCGCCCTAAGATGGTTTCTACGAAACCGTTTTGCCTTGCTTTGAGGACTTGCTCGTTCATAAACTCCTTCAGCATTGGGTAGGTCTGGTAGTAGGAGTCTATCATTTGTTTGGCTTCGCTGCGGGAGAGCCCAGTTTGCTCGGATAGGGTGAAGGAGCTTTGCCCGTAGATAATCCCGAAATTGACTGCCTTAGCTTGGCTTCTTTGGGACTTAGTTACATCGGTTATGGGGACTTTGAAGAGCTTGGAGGCGGTAGATGCGTGGATGTCTTCGCCATTCTGGAAGGCTTTAATCATATTATCCTCGCCAGAAACTTCGGCGATGAGCCTGAGCTCGATTTGCGAATAATCGGCGGAGATGATTTTCTTTCCCTTATCGGCTACGAAAGCCCCACGAATCTGCTGCCCCCTGAGGGTTCGGATGGGGATGTTTTGGAGATTAGGGTTGAGGCTGGCGAGGCGTCCAGTGGCCGCTGTGGTTTGTGAGAAATGGGTGTGCACCCTTCCGTCTTTGGGCTGAATCTCCTGCGGGAGGGCGTCTACATAGGTAGATTTCAGTTTCTGATAGGTTCGGTACTCGAGGATATGCCCGATGATGGTGTGCTTTCCAGCGAGCTTTTGCAGCACTTCTTCGGAGGTGGAGTATTGCCCTGTTTTGGTTTTCTTGGCTTTTGGGTCAAGGTGGAGCTTAGCGAAAAGGATATCGCCGAGCTGCTTAGGTGAGTTGATATTAAACTCCTCCCGAGAGAGGGCGAAAATCTTCTTTTCAAGCACTTGGAGGTCGTTTTCTAAATCGAGGCTCTCTTTGGATAGCCAGTCGGTATCCAATGCTACCCCTGCGAGCTCCATCTTTGCCAAGACTTTCATCAGGGGCATTTCTACATCGTAGAAGAGGCTTTCGAGGTTTTCTTTTTTGAGCTGTGGGGCGAACTTCTCGTAGAGCTGAAAAGTGATGTCTGCATCTTCGGCGGCATAGTTGGTTTGCTGCTCGAGGCTCACAGATCTGAGGGTTTTCTGGTTTTTGCCCTTCTTCCCGATGAGGCTCTCGATGGGGATAGGCGTGTAGCTGAGGTAAATCTCCGAGAGGTAATCCATCCCATGCCTGCCGTCAGGGTTTAGGAGGTAGTGGGCAATCATTGTATCGAAGCAATTTCCTCTGATGCTGATGCCGTATTGGGTAAGGACTTTTAAATCATACTTGAAGTTATGAGCGATTTTAAGGATATCTTGCTTTTCAAAAAAAGGTTTGAAGATTTGCAAGATCTCCAGCGCTTTTTCTCTGTCCTCCGCAAGGGGGATGTAGTAGGCGAGCCCTTTCTGGTAGGAGAAGCTAAGCCCGATGAGCTCTGCTTCCAGCTCGTTGAGCGAAGTGGTTTCGGTATCAAAGACTACCGCCTTTTGCTTGAGGAGATTCTCTACTAATATCTGCTGCGCTTTGGGCGTATTTACGAACTGATAAAGGTGGTCGGTATTCTCTATCGTAGCTTTATTGGTAATGAGGAATTCCTGCTCTTCGGCTTCAAAATCCGCAAAGAGGTCAAGCTGTCTTGTGAGCCCCGTAGGTAGTTTTTGTGCGGGTTCTGGGTTTTTAGGTTTAGCCTTCTCCATATTCAAAGGCTCGTTAAATGCTCTGTACAGGTTTTCGTATAATCGTTTGAATTCAATTTCATCAAATATCTTCTGGATTTCCTCAAAGTTTGGCTTTTCTACATCGTATTTCTCCTGTTCAAAGTCTATTGGCACATCGCAAATAATCGTTGCTAATTTTTTGGAGAGTAGTCCTTGCTCAGCGCTGGCTTCTATTTTTTGCCTTAGCTTACCCTGAATTTTTGAGGTGTTTGCGATCAGGCTTTCAATAGAACCGAACTGCTGAACAAATTTAAGGGCAGTCTTCTCTCCCACCCCTTGCAGACCAGGGATATTATCCACCGCATCACCCATCATTGCGAGAATGTCTATCACTTGTTTAGGATGCTTGATGCCATACTTTGCCTTGACTTCCGCTATGCCGATAATCTCAACATCTCCACCCTTTGATGCGGGTTTATAGATTTTAATATTATTGGTTACGAGCTGACCAAAATCTTTATCAGGGGTAACCATAAAGACAGTGTAGCCCTCCTTTTCTGCTTTATGGGCGACTGTCCCTATCACATCATCTGCCTCATAGCCTTCTACTCCTAGAATGGGGATTTTCATTGCCTCTAAAATTCTCTGGATATAGGGTACACCTATTTTTATTGCCTCTGGAGTTTCGCTTCTGTGGGCTTTATACTCGGGGAATTCCTGTGTTCGTATATTCTCTTTTCCTACATCAAAAACTACGGCGAGGTGGCTTGGCTTCTCTCTTTTGATAAGGTCAATAAGGGAATTTGTAAATCCAAATATCGCTGATACATCGAGCCCTTTGGAGGTGATTCTCGGGTTTCTGATAAGGCCATAATAGCCTCGGAAAATCATTGCATACGCATCAATGAGGAAGAGTCTTTTATCGGATGAATTTGCCATTTTCTCGGTTTAAACAGGGCTCAAAGGTAGCAAAAATTATATCGGAAGTATAAGGATTGCAGATTTTAAAATTTTTCTTTCATCAGTATGGAGAAAAGAAAAGTACCAAAGAACTTAATCTTTGATACCTTCCTAATATGAGGGTTAATTAATTATAAATTAGGGTTGTTATTAACTTCCTGTTGAGGGATTTCAAGAGTGAGCTTGCCATCATTGTGAGCGAATGATGCACCGCCATGGAATTGATGATTTCTTGCTCTGGTAATGGTTGCTTTGTTTCGCTTCATAGCTAAGTAACTCTTACCTTCGCCCCAGAATTCAATTCTTGTTTGGAGATAGATTTCATCTGTAAGCCCGGTTCCTGTGAGACCATCTATATAAGACACATCAGCAATTTTTATGTATTTATCATTGCCATTGTTTAAGAAATTTTTCAGGATTTGTTTAGCTTGGGCTTCTTTACCCTGTTTAGCAAGAGCTTCGGCAGCCAGCAGGTGAAATTCATCTACACGCATATAGACATAGTCATCAGTAACGATTCTTTGTCCGCCAATTTTTCTTGCAGCTTTAGCCGCAGTATTATAAAATTTCCCTGTAGCGAAGTACTTGAAATTTTTATAAGTGCCATTAAATTGCTCTTTTCTGATGTCATCGGTACGAATGGAATTATACAAGCCTTCGTCCATAGTTTTAAAATCGCCTACAGAAGCATAGCTATAAGTATAGAGGTCAACCTGTCCCCACCAGCTAATGAGGTCTAAACCGTTTTCTGTTGTGATGTCAAAACCCCACATCCAACTTGGATTTGTTGCCAAGTTATTAAATCCACCTAATAAATTCTCTCTTGTGGTAATGTTTAATCCACTATTGTTAATGATATCCATAGACAGTTCTTCAACTTTGGCATAATTGCCCATTGCAGCATAGGCATATGCCAGGAGTCCTTTGGCTACATATTTATCTATCATACCTTTATGTGCTCTATCAAAATTATCAAGCAGGGTAATGGCCTCGGTAAGGTCATCTATAATTAGTTGATATACCTGTGCTTGGGTAGATTTTGGCTGAGATTCCTGTGCCGGATTTGTATAGATAGGGATTGCCTTTTCGTTAGGAGCATATTCCTTATTATAGAGTTGCATTAGATAGAAATAAGCATAGGCTCTTAGTGCTTTTGTTTGTCCTATAATGTGCTTATCAGTGTCACTATTACCATCTATATTTGTTAAAATATCATTGGCGCCTATAATTACTCTGTAATAATATCTCCAAGGGATATAATTAAAATCATCGGTAAAATCTTCTGTGGCACTGAGATTGGCAAGTCTTAGATATCTGTTATAACTATTTTTAGCTAATGCCATATCTGAAGATAGTAAATCCATAATAATATCATTGCCTTTTTGTCCAAAATCTTCGTGTCTGGTTGTACCACCGGTTCTATCCATTACCATCATCACATATAAGCCATTAAGTTTATATTCGTTAGGTGCATTAGGAATTGTTTCCGTAGGTGAAGTATCCAAAAAATCTTCATTACAAGATATGAGTGATAAGGCTGTAGCTATTGATAAGGCTACTATTACTAATTTTTTCATTTTAATTCATTTTAGAAGTTAGCTTTTATTCCTATTGTAAAAGTAGATAGAGGTGCATATGCATATCTACTGGATTCTCCATTCTCCGAAGTAGAAGGGTTGAAGCCTTTTCTCTTAGACTTTATCCAAAGATTATCACCAGATAAGGATATGGTAAGCCCATCAAGGCCAGTCCCTCTTAGAAAATCTCTATCAAATGTATAAGCTATATTAACATTATTTAGTATGAAATAATCTGTTTTTGTAAGGAAACGAGAAGACTGATTAGAGAAATTTCTATCACCACGATTGGAGTTGGACAATCTTGGTACATTAGTGATATCACCGGGTTTTTGCCATCTGTTATGAATGTCTTTATGCCAGTTTGCATTTCCAGCAGTAGGGTTGGTCATAAAGGTAGCATAGGAGTAGTCTATTGCATAGCCACCAATGCTGTAAAGCATTTGAGCTCCTAATGAGATATTTTTATATCCTACCGATAGATTAATCCCTCCTCTTAGATCTGGTATTGCAGATTTACCTATGAATTTCTGAGTGGCATCTGCATAGGACTCAGTAAGGGTTTGACTGATTACAGCGCCAGGATTGTTTTGTTGATATTCATAAAGGGAGTTTATCGCTTCATCTCCTGTATCATATACTCCGTTTTTATTTACATCTACATAATGCATCGTCCATTGTGCAGCACCTGTATTGGGGTTTACACCAGCCCATTCTCTTAGATAGTAGTCGTATATAGAGTAGCCTTGTGCTCTACCAAATCCAGATTCTGATAAATCAATGACTTTAGGTCTTCCTGTTACAGGGTCAATCGGCATTTTTGTAAGTTTATTTCTCAATATTTCTCCATTTACAGATAAATCCAAGTAGAAATCATCTTTTTTAATAATATGCCCAATGAGGTTAAATTCTATACCTTGATTTACGAGTGCTCCACCATTGGTTTTTTCAATAGCATTACCTTGAGAAGGAGCGAGCCTTCGGTCAAATATTAAGTTATCGGTTGTTTTATTATAATAATCTATACTTCCTTCTAATCTTTTGTTTTTAAAGATTGAGAAATCCAGACCTGTTTGGAATATTCTCGATTTCTCCCAAGTAAGGTCTTTATATCCTTTTCTATTGTAAGAAGCACTTGGCGCATCCATAAAGTTTCCGATGTCATAAACATCATATCCAGGATAGTAGCCTACACCTGCCTGGTCTCCTACGGTACCATAGCTTGCTTTGAGCTTCATATTAGAGAAGAAAGAGTTCTCTTTCAGGAAATTTTCTCTTGAGAGTACCCAACCTAAACCAAGGGAGTAGAATGTACCCCATTTATGCGTACTAAACCTTGATGAACCATCTCGTCTAACAGATGCAGATGCTAAGTATTTGTTTTGATAGTCATAGCTAACAGAACCGAAGAAACTCTCCAGCTTGTAATTTTCTATATAAGAGTTAAGCGCAACGGTTTTAATAGCATTATTAAACTCTCCGGTATAAGGGTCTACTAATCCTGTTTTGTCTCCTCCAAGATATTTGTATTCGTAATCATTAGCCTCGTGAGCTGCGAATGCTTCCAATCCGTGATTTCCGAATTTGTTTTTATATCTTAATAATTGTAGGAAATTCCAGGTAAATGCTTCGTGCTTTATTTTAGATATTGATCCTCCTGAAGATGCCATACTACCATAGTAAGGGTTTTTATAATTATCTCTACTATTATTAAAGTACTGGCCGCTCAAGCGAGTCTCAAAAGTGAAGTGCTTTGTAATGTCTGCTTCTAAATTAAGGCTTGCATTCAGTTCATGCTTAGTATTGGTAAGCTTGTCATAGGTGGCATCTGCTATCGCATTGGTACCGAAACCAAAGTTTCTACCATTGTAGCCATAGTCATATATATATCCTCCTAATGTAGTTTCAGGAATTCTGTTTCCATTAGCATCTCTTAAGAAAAGAGGGTAGATGGAAGGAATGCTGTCAGAGAACCAGAATACACTTCCAGAGTCTGAAGTCTGTCCATTGTTTTGAGATTTTGTAAAAGCATATCCCATATTATAGGTTCCTCTTAACCAGTTTTTGGGTTGGAATCCTAAATTGAGCCTCGTAGAATATCTCTCAAAATTGGAGTTTATAGAGTAGCCGCCATCTTTTAAGTAACCAAAACTTGTATAGTAAGTAGTTTTATCGCTACCACCGCTCATACTAAGATTATGTTCTGTTCTTAGAGCTGGTTTATAAGCATAGTCTTGCCAGTTTTCTGGAGTGTATTTTCTGGTTACACCGTTTCTTACTTGTCGGGTAACAGGGTCTATTAAATCTTTACCTTCCACATTCCATAGATTATATAAAGGTGTTATACCATAATCACTGAATAGGATATTATTAGCATATTCTTCAGCGGTTCTAAAACCATACTGAGCTAATATAGCAGGGTTGATTTTTCCTTGATTATAAAGACCTTCCCAAACTAATGAAATGTATTCTTCTGGAGATTTTATTACTTCGTAGCGAGGAAGTAAGGAAAGGTTCATCCCTATTTTAGATTCAAACTGTATGCTTGAGCGATTAGCTCTCCCTTTTTTTGTATTGATAACTACAACACCATTGGCCCCTCTTGCACCGTAGATAGAGGTTGCCGTTGCATCTTTTAAGATGGTCATAGTAGCAATATCATCTGGATTGATTACAGAGATGTTCCCCTCGTATGGCATACCGTCTAAGATGTAGAGAGGGTCTCTATTACCATTTACCGAGCCGAAACCTCTAACCCTAATTTTAGCCGAAGTACCTGGTTGTCCAGTAGTATTAATCACTCTTACCCCTGCTGCTTCTCCAGCAAGAGCCTGAGAAACGTTAGACACAGCTTTGTTGTCAATAGACTTTGTGTTGATCTGAGTAGCTGTACCCACGAACTCATTTCTGTTCACTTTGCTATACCCTACGAGAACCAATTCATCTATGTCTCTTACGGTATCCTTTTTTACTTTTTGTGCCGTAGCTACTTGGCTCCCGAGGAAGAAAAGCACTCCAGCACTCAGTACATTAAAATTTAACCTCATATCAATTAAGTTTTTGTTGTGACAAATATGTTAATAAATATTAAACCTTGCAAGTTTTTATTAAAATATTGTTTATTTAATTAAATAAATAAGGTAAAAATGTGTATATTTTAATATTTGTGAAAATTTAAAAATATAATGATATTTTTGAGAATAAAGTAAGAGCTCATATAAAAAGGACTTAAGGTATTCGTAATTTTAATCTATGTATTTTTTGTTTTATTCAAAGGAGAAAAATCTTGTTATAACTAAGATTTTTAACATTTTACTATACTGAAATTTTATTCTGTTTGAGATGTTTTATGATTTATTCAAGAGATTTTTTTCCAAAAAAAGAGAGATGGATAAAGCAAAATGGAAAATTTTAATTCGGATAGAGGGAAAATATAACTTTATATTGATTAGTGAAAAGCTCTGAATGGGAGAAAAATTTAATCCAAATTTCCTTACATTTGCTCGCATTATATATCAAATAGAATGAAAAAGATTTTTATCACCGTACTGGCACTCGGTGTTTTTTTTAGTGCCAATCATCTGAATGCGCAGACCGAGACTTCAGGGAGAGAGAGCCTATACCGAGCTACACACACAAAGACCACAGAGCTGAAACACACAAAGCTGAAAGTAAGTTTTGATTACGAAAAAGAACAGATGAAGGGAGAGGAATGGCTCACCGCATCGCCGTATTTCTATCCTGCGGATTCGTTGGTGCTCAATGCAAAAGCAATGCTCATACACGAAGTAGCCCTTGATAAAAAGGGGAAGAAGTCTCCATTGAAATACGATTATAAGGATGATATTCTCAAAATCAATCTCGATAAAACCTACAACAGAAATGAGGATTATACTCTATATATAAGATATACCGCCCGCCCGAATGAGGTAAAAGGTGAGGGAGATGCTGCTATTAAAGATAATAAGGGCTTGTATTTCATCAATGCACAGGGGAAAGATTCTCAGAAGCCCATCCAAATTTGGACGCAGGGAGAGACCGAAGCCAATTCGGTATGGTTTCCTACTATTGATAAACCCAACCAAAAGACTACACAGGAGCTCTTCATCACTGTGTCAGAGCAGTATGTTACCCTCTCTAATGGTATCCTGAAATCATCTACCAAAGAAAGTGGTGGGCTTAGGACAGACCATTGGGTAATGGATAAAAAACACGCACCCTACCTCTTCTTTATGGGAGTGGGGGACTATGCCGTAGTGAAGGATAAATGGCGAAATATTGATGTAGATTATTATGTGGAGAAAGAGTATGAGCCTTATGCAAAGGATATTTTTGGGCTTACCCCAGAGATGATTGAGTTTTTCTCTAAGAGGGTGAATTATGACTTCCCTTGGGCGAAGTACTCCCAGATTGTAGGACGAGACTTTGTAAGTGGTGCAATGGAAAATACCACAGCGGTAATCCACAGTGAGATGGCAAATCAGAAAGAAGGAGACCTGATAGATGAAAACCGTTGGGAAGCAGTGATTGCCCACGAGCTCTTCCACCACTGGTTCGGAGATTTGGTAACTACCGAGAGTTGGAGCAACCTTACCGTAAATGAATCCTTTGCCAATTACTCAGAATACCTGTGGTACGAGTATAAGTATGGCAAAGACAGGGCAGACTACCATTTGATGGATTCCGTAGGAGGCTACATTCACAATCCGGCAAATTTTAATAAACATTTGGTTCGTTTTGATTATAAATCTCGAGGTGATATGTTTGATGCGGTGAGCTACAATAAGGGAGGAGCCATCCTCCATATGCTGAGGAATTATCTTGGAGATGAAGCTTTCTTTGCTGGCATTACCGATTATCTTAAAACCAATGAATACAGTACTGGGGAGGCGCATCAGCTTCGTTTATCTATGGAGAAAATCAGTGGTAAAGATCTCAACTGGTTTTTTAATCAGTGGTATTTCGGTAGTGGGAATCCTAAGCTCAGCTACTCCTATTCTTATGAGCCTGTGAAGAAAGAAATCATCGTTAGTATTCATCAAAATGAGGAATTGCCTTTTCAGTTCCCTCTCAGCATAGATATCTTTGAAGCTGGGAAGCCTAAGAGGGTTAAAGTCTGGGTAGAAGCAAAGCAAAAGAACAATTTCTCGTTCTCGGTAACTAAAAAACCAGACTTCCTCAACCTAAACCCTGATGGAATTCTCCTTGCACAGATTACTGAAGATAAAACTCCAGAGCAGTACCTCGCACAATACACCCAAACTAAGGATTTTCATAGTAGATATAATGCAGTGAAGGCAGTGGGTGAGCTATCTACCAAGAATGATGCAGCTTTAAAGACATTGGCCTCTGCACTCAAAGACCCGTTTTTCAGAATAAGGATGAAGGCGTTATCAAGTCTGGACTTATCCGATGCTAAACAGGCAAAAGCCCTCCTTTCAGAAGTAGAGAAGCTCGCTTCCAAAGACCCTAAAACGCTGGTTCAGGCAGCGGCTATTTCAGCATTGGCTAAAACTAAAAATACTAAATACCTTCCTCTATTTGAGAAAGGGATAAATGCGGTTTCTAATGCGGTAAAAAGCTCATCACTGGCAGCTATTGCCTCTTTGGAACCCCAAAAAGTAGTAGGTATATTAGACAGGGTAGAGCTGACCAATGCCTCTGAGGATACCATTATAAAACTTCTCCCTATTATCGTGGAGCACAAGGTAGCAAAGCACAGGGAGGCTATCGGAAGTATGGTTGCTTTTTATCCGTTTATCAAGTTTCAAAATCCAGAGCTTGGGGCTACTGCTGAAGCAGGATTTAACTGGATTATGGAGTCTGATGACTTGCCGGCTACCCAGTCCATCACCAAAGTCCTCTCCCAGATAAAAGGAGAGATAGATAATCCACAGGTAAAAATGATGATTATCGATATGCTGAAAGAGGGATTGCAAAGAAAGATGCAGGTTCTTAGAGCTCATCCGAACAGCCCAACGCTCAATGCTCAGATCGATAGCTTAAAGGAGATGATAGAAGCTTATAAATAGAAAATCAAGTGTCCTAAAAACAATGAACAAACGCCCTATTAATGGGCGTTTTTTAGAATGAAAAAACATTTATCCTTTTTTATGGTAAAAATTTTTTCGATTTATCAATTGTTTTATATTTGCACCCAAATCAACCAGAAGAAAAGCAATTAAAGAAGAAGATGGTATATAAGATTCGAGTTATTTTAGATACTAAAGAAGACATTTTTAGAGACATTGAGATTAAAGGTAAGCAGACGCTCTGGAATCTGCATTTGGGAATTAAAAGTGCATTCAGTCTGCAAGGTGAGGAGCTCTCTGCTTTCAATCTTTTGGAGGAAGACGGTACTGTCGTAAAATCTGTTCCGCTTGAAGATATGAGCGATGATGGTGAGGGTGAGATAATGTCTGATATCTATATAGATGAGGCATTCGAGCAGGTGGGCGACAAGGCGCAGTTCCAGTACGGTTTCCTCGATCTATGGGAGTTTTTCTGCGAACTTATTGCGATTGAAGACGAAAAGCCGTCCGTAAATTACCCTATCACCGTGTATAGATTTGGTAATGCACCGCTGAAAGCACCTGCTAAAACAAACTCGGCTAAGAAACCAAAATCCGCAGTCTTGGAAGATGAGTTCAGTTTTGAGGAGCATTTTACTGCTGATTTTTCAGATGAAGATGATTCTTTTGATGATGATGAAGATACAGGCTACGGAGACGACCTCTTTGATGACGAATAAATTTTAAAAAGATATCCCATAATATGGCTTCCGAACCCCAAGATTGGGGTTCGGAAGCTTTTTTTTCTGCCTAATTTATCTATCATTTGGGTCAGAGACCCCATCGTTTAGGTTAAAAACGCGAACGATTAGGTTAAAAAGCCCGTTGTTTAGGTTGGTTACCGTATTCAATTAGGTTCTTAACCTAAAATTTTAGGTTAGGAACCAGGAGATTTAGGTCAATAACCTAAAATATGACAAAAAACAGCTGTTTTTTTTATTAAATTAATAATTTGAGGTGCTACATTTGTCGAGTTTGTGGGTAGAGTTGCTCCTTTTCATTCTTACGAAAAACTCACTTGCTGATTTAAATGAGGAGAGGAGGCTTAGAAAGAGATAGGCTGTTCTGCTAAAAATAAATTTAACAGGGAGAAAACCGAAAAATCCCAATAAAAACCGAGTAATATTTCTTAAATGATAAATTATGAAAAGAATTTCAATTGTATTTGCATTACTAATCTCTCTAATAGTATATGCACAGAGGCCTTTTATAGGCAAGTGGGAAACTACAGATGGTAAAATTATTCTGCCCACAAGAGGAGATTTTGATTATACCTATCAGAAAGAGAATGACCCGAGCATTACGGGCTCTGGAAAAGGTACTTATGCTAAAAATGTAATTGATGTAAGCGAAGCCGGGGCGTATATTATCTCCATCACACCTAAAATTAGCCTCGCTTTTGATTATGGCAAAAGTAATGTGCTCCCCTCAGAAAGAGCCCAGTTTAAAGAACTAAAACAGTGGGGAGATGTAGTCTGGATGATGGTTATATTGGGTAGCTTTAGCGGTTGCTCTGAGCTTAAAGTAACTGCTACAGATGTCCCTAACCTCTCTGAGGTAAACTTTATGCTTGAAATGTTTAAAAACTGTACCTCCATTACCGAAATCCCGAATCTAAACCAATGGAATCTCAGTACAGTTAGGAATATGAACTTTATGTTTGAAGGAGCTTCTTCTTTCAACCAAGATATTTCTTAGCTGAATGTGAGCAATGCGAAAGAAATGAATGGACTGCTCAAAGGAGCAACTGCCTTTAATCAAAACTTAGGGAGCTGGATAATAAAGGGAGGAGCGCTTCTTAATGATATTTTTAGCGACTCGGGGATGGACTGTGTAAATTACAGCAATACCCTGAAAGGCTGGGCAGGAAACCCTAAGATGGGGAAATTTGTAAGGCTCTCCTCTAATATTAAGTACGATAAAAGTGCAGCTACTTCTAGAAAAAACCTTATAGATACAAAAGGTTGGTATATTTTTGATGATATAGAGGTGTCTGACTGCGCACCCGTTGCCCTACCTTTCTCAGGTGTATGGCAGGCAACAGCAGATGGGAAGATTACTCTACCAACAGATGGCGCGGACTTTACCTATGAGTATAAAAGATAGGAGACGATACTAAAACAGGCTCTGGAAGTGGGAGCAAAGGCAAAACAATTATAGATACAGGAGATTCGGGCGAATATCTCATCACCATAACTCCTTCCGATGGCTTTGCCTTTTTCTATGGAGATAAGGACATTACCCAAGAGATAAGGGCTCAGTTTAAGGAATTACGACAATGGGGAGGAGGGAAATGGCTTAGCAATTTGGCAAGTAGCTTTTCTGGGTGTTCTAACCTTAAAATAACAGCTACCGATATCCCCAACTTCTCTGCTGTAACCAATATGAACCATATGTTCAAAGACTGCTCCTCAATAGAAACTATACCGAATATATACCTATGGGATGTAGGAAGTGTTACTTCCTTAGCAGGTATGTTTAAAGGAGCTGAGAAATTTAATACCGCACTTTCTAACTGGAATGTGGGTGAAGTCAGCAGTATGAATTCTATGTTTGAAGGAGCTACTAAATTCAACCAAGATATCTCCAGCTGGGTCGTAAGTGAGGTTACCGATATGGAGTCTATGTTTTCAGGGGCAGCAGCATTTAACCAAGATATCTCTGGCTGGGATGTGAGCAAGGTTAGCGATATGCAGTATATGTTCTCCAATG
>ERZ772827.315-NODE-315-length-26888-cov-3.074349_pt1 | contig 26888 bp, 22 predicted proteins | sample MGYA00580850_ERZ772827 | MGnify/ENA primary metagenome ERZ772827 (study PRJEB29015, sample SAMEA2737950) | human oral metagenome | biome: human oral; feature: human-associated habitat; material: dental | place: China | collected 2145 ... | reverse complement strand
TGTTCAGATATAGAAGGAAGGGGAATTTCTAAAGTTAAAAACTTATCCATATCCATTCTCTGTCTATTAGTCGTCCCACTGCTACAAGATTTAGCAAAACCAACAAACAAATTAGTTTTAGCTAACAAAATCAAATAGTTTTTATTTACTAAATGATGATCAATATCAAATAAAGGAAAATCATTAGTAACAATTGCTCCATCTAATTCAGAAGGAATAAGCCCAAAAGCCCCATTCCTAGCATCTATTTTAGAAACTATCATCTGTCCTTCTTTTGCTATAAATTGTCTTTTAGTCCCTATATTTTTACCATATTCTTCATCACGAAGAACTACCCCATTAGCATTTATTTTTACTGTTACTCGTTTGTATAGTTTCTCATCTTCTATTATTATACTCTCATTATTTTTAACAAGTAGCTGACTTATTTTTAATACTCTATATTTTCTATTAAATTTATTAATAGTACCAAATAGAAAAGAAGCACTCCAACTTTCTATATTGCTAAATCCTACAAATTTTAATTTCTTATAAGTTTTCATACTTGCTTTTTTGATAGAAAATTTCGGGTTCACCAACTTCTTTATCTGCTATTTGAATGCGATATACAAACTCACCTTTTACATCGTACTGAACGCTTTCGGTAAGTTTTTCCCACAGATGATTTTCAGAAGAATATTTTTTAAATTCTTTAGCCAAGGGTTCTAATTCGTTTTCTATGACAGCCCCTGTCGTACTAATACCTGCTTTTTCTACTTCAGCAATAGGAATAGTATAGTTAAACTCTTCTTTAACAATAGCTTTTATTTCTTGTTCTTTTTTAGCTTCAATATTTTTCAATTCGGCTCTCAGTTGTTTTTTCTCTTCTGCAGGTAATGCTTCTTTGCCTTTTTTAGCTAATTTCTCTTGGATATTTGCTACTTCCTCAGCATATTTAGCTTCTATTGTGATAGTTGCTTTGCTCTTAATACTTGCATATTGTAGCGCTTCTTCTTCTGTAAATTTTTTAAAAAACAACAAACTGGATTTTACTGCAGCACCGCTTGCTATAAACACATCTTGAGGAATAGATACGATTAGCAATATTTTTGCTTTGCTTTCTACATAATCTCGTACTTTTTGCAAATTACTATTGTTAAGCACACCTTCAGGAAGTACTATCCCCATTCTACCTCCTGGTTTGAGTAGGTTCAAGCATCGTTCTATAAAAAGCACTTCAGTAAGGGTACTTATTGCCCCCATTTTATAGAGGCTCACGAGAGGTTTCCCTATATTGTTATTCACTTGCTTTAATGCTTTATTATACTCATCACCATATCGTTTTTGGTATTTTTTGATACGTTCTTCATCAGTATATTTATCAGCTTCTGTAATTTTTAGTGATTTCTCTACACGTGCTCCAAAAGGAGGATTGGTAAGAATCACATCAAATCGGTTTTCAAAAATGCCGTTTACATTTAGTAACCCATCATTGTGGTGTACACCTCCGTGACCATCACCGTGCATTATCATATTCATTTTGGCGGTACGGCTCATTCTAGGGTTGGCATCGGTTCCAAAAATACAATCATAACTCAATGTTCTAATTCGGCTTTTGTCATTGTTGATATTGAGTTCTTCATTTAACTGAGAGAAGAATTTATTTACTCTGTCGTCTATTTTTTCTTTTTCAGCATCCGATAGTTTTTCATAGGTTTCAGTGTAATATTCTTGTTTAATGAGTTCTTTTTCTTGTTGGACTTTAGCTTCTATTTTTGCACGGACATACTCGAAGGCTTTTATTAAGAAACCACCTGAACCACAACAAGGGTCACAAATAGTTTCTGTTTCTTGAGGGTCTAAGACTTCCACCATAAAATCCACAATAGTCCGAGGAGTAAAAAATTGTCCTAATTCTCCTCTGAATGTTTTTCCCAAGAACTGTTCAAAAGCGATCCCTTTTACATCATCGGAAGTAGTGGAAAGATTGTATATTTCTAATTCTTTTACAATAGCTTCAAAGCTATTCTCTCGTATTCTAATGATTTCAGTAGGTTCAAAAAGGTCATCATCTCTAAAATCTTCTTTAGTTTTCTCAAACAAAAGTTGATAAAAATCTTTATCTCCCTTAGATTTATATTTGTCATAACTTTCTTTATCAGCTCTGAATGCTTCTAATGAAAATATTTGATTTTCGGAATTTGTTCTTTCATATCTAATTTTTATAAATAGTATCTTACTAATTTCATCAAAAGCAGCTTCAGGTGAAAGTTTATCATTATTCCTGATGATATTATGGCATTTAAAAAGTAGTTTAGAAAACTCATCTCGAGTAAAAGCTTTAGTCTGTTTTAAGAGCTCGTTTATTTTTTTTTCGCTCTTCATTTCTTCAGCAGTAGGGATATTGACTACTTCCTCAAGTTTTTTAGGGATATGCCCTTTGATAACCCTAAATATACGAGTTTCTTTTAGATTGGTTGTTACAAAAAAATCAGCACCTGCCCACGAAGCATAGTTGTAACCTTGAAAGTAATCCTCTTCGTGAATTGTAATATGTTCAGCTTTACATTCTACTACAATCACAGGACTTTTGGAGGCTATTTTATCAGCTTCGCTTTTATAGATATTAATATCAGCTCTTGCTCTTCCTTGCCCTCTTTGAGAGTTAGTAACTCCTACTTCTTGCTCCATTTGTTTCAGATCAAAACCATAGGAATTAACCAAACGGCAAATGTATTCTTGTCGTACTTTTTCTTCAGGTTTCAATACTAACCATTTATCCTTTAATGGTGCAAAAATTTTATTATCTTTTATTTGAACTTCCATCATATTCTGATTTTAATAATGTATGATTATTTCCCAATACAAAACTTAGAAAATATATTCCCCAAGACCTCATCATTGGTAAATTCTCCAGAGATTTCGCCGAGATGCTCCAAAGCAGTGCGAAGTTCGTACGCCAAAAGCTCCGTCTGTATGCCCATTGAGACCGCTTCCTCCACTTTCTGAACAGAGTTAAAGGATTTTTGCAACGCCTCGTAATGTCTTTGATTGGTGATGACTACGGCATTCTCCTCGGTTTTGAGCTCTTCAACATAGTTGGCGAGTTCAGCTTTCAAAAGTTCAATATTGATATTATCACGAGCGGAAATTCCCATTATCGTATCGGTATAATAAGGGACAAGCTCGGCTTTCAGCTGTGCATCAAAAGAGTTAAGAGTAGGCTCTTCCCTATCCACGAGCTTATCAATCTTATTGTGCAGCAAGATTACCTTTAAATCCTCTCGATAAATCTCTTTTATAAAGCTAATGACCTCCTCTGCGGTGGAATCAAACTCATCATAAAGATAAAGGAGAATTTTCGCGGTGGAAATCTTTTCTTTGGCTTTCTTTACGCCTATTTCTTCGATTTTGTCCACCGTCTCGCGGATACCCGCCGTGTCTATAAACCTAAATGCCGTCCCCTTAATGTGCAGCACCTCCTCAATCGTGTCTCTGGTTGTACCCGCAATATCACTGACAATGGCTCTTTCCTCTTTCAAAAGGGCATTGAGAAGGGTAGATTTCCCAGCGTTGGGCTTGCCGATGATAGCTACATCTATCCCGTTTTTCATCGCGTTGCCGTATTGGAAGCTGTCGATAAGGCTCTGAAGTTTTGTTTTAAGATTTTGAAGCAATTGATTAAGGGCCGAGCGGTCGGCGAACTCTACATCTTCCTCCGAGAAGTCAAGCTCCAGCTCTATCAGCGAAGTGAAGTTCAGTAAGTCATTCCTTAGAATAGAAATCTCCTGCGAAATTCCACCTTTCAGTTGATTGAGCGCCATTTTTCTCGCTGCCTCGTTCTCCGAAGCAATAAGGTCAGCAATGGACTCCGCCTGCGAAAGGTCTATCCGACCATTCATAAAGGCACGCATTGTAAATTCGCCCGCCTTAGCCATCCTCGCACCGTTATTGATGAGCGCTTCAAGGATTCTTTTTGCAATATGCGGAGAGCCGTGGAAAGATATTTCCACAGAATTTTCAGCGGTAAAGGTTCTCGGAGCATAAAACACAGAAACCATCACCTCATCGATCACCTCATCATTATCTTTTATAAAACCATAATGAACGGTATGCGTCTTCACCGCCTCTAAATCTTTCCCCTCAAAAATTTTATTGGTAATGCTCACAGCATCCTCACCCGAAATGCGGATAATGCCGATCGCCCCCACTCCATTAGCCGTAGCCAATGCACAAATAGTATCTTGATTCATAAGTGCAAAAATAAGAAAATCCTCCCTTTGGAGCAGAGGGCTTTGCTACTCGATATAATCTATAAAAAGACCTGTTTCAAGAAAGAGCAAAACACTGCAATCTGGAGAGAATTATTATATTTGATGACCAATTTTATAGCGAATGAACAGATTTTCTCTCTGGGCAGTATGTATTTCTGCTTTCAGCTTTGCCCAGAATATCAGCCAGAAATTAGATAAATCCATCAGCAATTTACTCAATACAAATGAAGCATACTCTGCTAATATCTCCTTTTTCGTAAGCGATAGCAAGGGAAACCTCATTTACGAATATCAAGGGAATAAAGGGCTCTCAACGGCTTCTACACAGAAAATATTCTCAGCAGGTGCAGCGCTGGAGACTCTGGGGAGCAGCTACCGATACACCACCACTGTATCCTATTCAGGAAAGGTAGAAAGCGGGAATGTCTCGGGGGATATTATCATCACCTCAAACGGAGACCCTACGCTCGGAAGCTGGCGATACGAAGGCTACAAACCCGAAGACTTTAAACAAAAATTGCTCTCTTCACTCACCCAAAACAATATCTCCAAAATCTCTGGGAACATCATAATTGATGACTCTTGGTTTGATTTGCAGACTATCCCTGGCGGATGGGCTTGGGACGACTTGGGGAACTACTACGGAGCAGGTGTGTGGGGAGTCAATTGGAGGGAAAATCAGTTTGACCTGAACATAAAAGGCAGCGAAATACAGTCCGCCAACATCCCCTTGCCCAATCTCCACTGGGCTTCTGAACTAAAGGCAAAGGGCAGTACAGACCAAAGCCTCATCTTCACTGCACCGCACTCGGAGGTAGCGCTTATCAATGGCAACCTGCCCTCTGGGAAGCTAATGACCGTATCTGGCGCTACCCCAAACCCACCGCTAAGCCTCGGCTATGAGGTGAAAAGCTGGCTCAAAGAGGCGCAAATCTCCTTCTCGGGAGAAATCCTCACTTCCTCTGGTGAAAAGTTCAAAGGCAATGCCTCTCCCCTACCTTCCTCAAGCACTAAGATTTTGGAGTACTACTCGCCCACGCTAGACAAGATCGTCTTCTGGTTTCTCAGAAAGAGCGTAAATCTCTACGGGGAAACCTTTATAAAGACCATTGCAAAAGAGAAAACAGGCGAGAGCAACTACAAAACAGGCACAGCATTGCTCAAAAACTTCTGGACAAGCAAAGCGGGGATACACAAAGCAATGATAAATTTTGCAGACGGCAGTGGGCTCTCCCCACAAAATTATGTCTCCGCAAAAGCAGAAGTACAAGCCCTCCTCTGGGCAAAAAAGCAAAACTGGTTTAATGCCTTCTATGACGCCCTACCCACCCTAAACGGTATGAAGATGAAGAGCGGTACCATAAGAAATACCAAGTCTTTCGCGGGCTATCACAACGGCTACACCTTCTCCATCATCATCAATAATTACCAAGGGAATAATGCCACAGAAGCGCTCTACAAAGTATTAAACCACCTGAAATAAAACCCTCAACCAACAAAGAAAAATGAAAAGACGGCTCTATCTATCAAAGTTTAATGTTTGGCTCACTTATATCTTTTTTACGGGTATCGTTAGCGCCATCGTGGTCTATTCCATCTTTCTCGTAAAAGAATTAAGGGCAAGGGAGACCAACCGAATGGGCATCTTCGTAAAGGCAATGCAACTCCTGCAAGAGAACCCCACAAGCATCTCTCCCGATACTCAGGATTTGATTTTATCCATTCTCGAGGAGAATAACCAGCTGCCCGTTATCGTAACCGATAGTAGAAAACGCCCCATCATCAGCGAAGGCACTTTTAGAAACATCCCCGAAGACATCATTAAGGATAAAAACCACCTGAAAACCTACATCCAGCAGATGGAGAGCAACTATCCTCCCTTTGAAATAAAGCTGGCAAACAACGAGACCCAGCTGGTATTCTACGATAATTCAGCATTGCTCAACAATCTCCAATATTACCCTTACTTCCTCGGGGTCTTCATCCTCTCCTACCTCATCGTCTCCATCTGGTTTATGCAAACAATGAAACGCCGAGACGAGGGCTTCCTCTGGGCTGGGCTCGCCAAAGAAACCGCACACCAGATTGGTACTCCGCTATCGTCTATGATTGGCTGGACGGAGATTCTAAAGCTCGAAAATCCTAACAGCACAGGTATAGACGAAATAGAAAAGGACATCCTAAGGCTGAAAACCATCTCCGAGAGGTTCTCAAAAATAGGCTCCATACCCGAGCTGAAAGACTACAACCTCTCCGAAACCCTACGCCTCAATTTTGATTACTTAAAGAGCCGAATCTCCGCCAAAATTAATTTTACTCTAAGCCTCCCCGAGCAGGAAATCCTCATTCCTCACAACAGAATCCTCTTCAGCTGGGTGATAGAAAACCTTGTAAAAAACGCCGTAGATGCAATGAAAGGTATCGGCAGCCTGCACATCTCCCTCTACCAGAAAAACCACTCGATTTTTATGGATTTTAAAGACTCCGGCTGTGGTATGACGAGCAAACAAGCCCAGCGAATCTTCCTCCCAGGCTACTCCACCAAAAAACGAGGCTGGGGCTTGGGGCTAAGCCTCGCCCAAAGGGTAATAAAAACCTATCACAAAGGCAAAATCTCCATCGCCGAAACCGAAATAAACAAAGGCACTACCTTCCGAATAAAGCTGTAAGTTGTAGGCAGTAAGCAACAGGCGTTGCACGGTTAGTTTGTGATAAGTGGCTCCCCACGCTAGTGGGTGCTATTGGTTATTGGTGCTGTCATCGGATGGGGGTTGGTAGATGAGCTCGACCAATTCTACCCCCTTGTTTTGCATCTTGTGGATTTTAAAATGGTAATTCAGCAGGTTAAACTCTTGGTTCTCCTCTGGAATATCTTCGAGCTCGTGGAGAATAAAGCCCGCAAGGGTATTATAATCACCTTCATCGGAGAGCGGGAGCGCCTCTGGGAGGTGCTCGTTAATCTCTTCCAACGGTTGTGCTGCCTGCACCCAGTAGGTGTTTTCATCTACTTTTTCTACGATTTTCTCCTCGTCATCTTCCTCATCTTGGATTTCGCCCACGAGCTCCTCGAGGATATCTTCGAGGGTGATGATGCCCTCCGTACCGCCAAACTCATCAATGACGATAGCGAGGTGCATTTTCTTTGATTGGAAGACTTTCAGCAGGTCAGAAATCTTCTTACTCCCGACAACAAAGAATGCCTCGCGCATCAGTTCTCTAAGGTCAGAATGGCTGATATTCCCCGAGCGCTTTACATACTCGCGGATGATTTCCTTCGTATAGAGCACCCCGATGATGTTGTCTATGGAGTCTTCATAGACGGGGATTCGGGAGTAGCCACTTTCCATAATGGTATTGAGGATATCGTCTATGGGGTCTTCTATGTCTATGGAATGGATGTTCTGCCTCGGTACCATTATCTGCTTGGCAGAATGATCGGTGAAGTCAAAAGCATTTTTAATGATTTCGTAATTCTCTTCTTCTATCTCGCCAGAATCTGCGCTCTGCTTTACCAAAAGCTGAAGTTCTTCGGTGGAATGAATATCGGAGTCGGAGGCTGGCGGTATGTTGATGAGCCTTAAAAACCCATTCGAAGTGGAGTTCATCAGCCAGATAAAAGGCTGAAAAAGGGTGGTAAATATCCTTAGCGGATAGGCAATAAACATTGCTGTGGGTTCTGACTTTCTTATCGCGATAGACTTAGGAACCAGCTCGCCAAACACAATATGGAGGATGGTAATAATAAGAAAACTGAGCACCAAAGAGAGGGTGGTGAGGAGGGTTTCATCTAAACCGATATTGAATGACAAGAAAAGTCGCTCGATAACGCTATGCACGGCAGCCTCTCCTACCCAACCGAGCGCCAGAGAAGCAAGGGTAATCCCCAATTGAGTAGCGGAGAGATAGGCATCGAGCTTTTTAATGATATGCTCTGCCTGCTTTGCGAGAGGATTGCCCTCTGCTGCTTTTATTTGAATTTGAGAGTAGCGTACTTTTACGATTGAAAATTCGGCTGCCACGAAAAAGCCATTGAGAATAACAAGAAATAAAGCCAATAGTATCCTGACCGAGTCGTCCATTTTTATACGAAATATTAATCAGGACAAAGATATATATTTTTTTATAACTAAAATGCCCCAGGAAATTGGGATTCTAAACCTGCGATGAGATACGGCGGATAAAAAAACATCGGCTCTACAAGTAGAGCCGATGCGGTAATGATAATGTTCAATAAATTTAAAAATAAAAATTATGAATTTTTTAATGCTTCTGCGCCAGATACAATCTCGAGGATTTCGTTTGTAATCGCTGCCTGACGAGCTTTGTTGTAATAAATTACCAATTCGCTCTTCAGTGCCTGTGCATTATCGGTCGCTTTATGCATTGCCGTCATCCTCGCACCGTGTTCAGACGCTACGGAATCGAGCACTGCCTTGAAAAGTTGAGTTTTTATAGACTTAGGGATAAGGTTATCCAAAATCTCTGCACGGCTTGGCTCAAAGATATAATCTTTTTCTACTCCTACATCTTCGGTCTCTGGCATTGATATAGGGAGGAGCTTCTCTGCCTGAACCTCCTGTGTAGCTGCATTGATAAACTTATTGTAGATAAGATAAACTTCATCAAAATTGCCTTCTACGAAGTCCTTCATCACAGAATAAGCTACGCTGGATACTGCATCGAAGGTGAGGTTATCGTATATCGCACTATGGTTTGCATATACTTCCTTCAATTTCTTTACAGCATCAAAAGCCTTTTTACCAATTGTAAGAACTTCTACTTCTACGCCTTCTTTAAGAGCTATCTGATGGTTGAGCTCTTTTATAACGGAGGAGTTGAAAGCCCCTGCAAGCCCTCTGTTGGAAGTAATCGCGATAAAGAGAACGCGCTTTACCTCTCTTGCCTGTGCATATACGGAGATATTATCAGGGTTTGAGCTTGAATTTACATTTTGGATAAGCTCTTGTAACTTTTCAGAATAAGGTCTGAGCATTACAATCGCATCTTGAGCTTTTTTGAGCTTAGCAGCAGATACCATTTTCATAGCGCTGGTGATCTGCATCGTAGATGAGATTGATGTAATTCTTCCTCTAATTTCTTTTAAGTTCGCCATTGTTTTATTGTATTAGTTGAAGGCTTAATCTCTTAAACCTTCAACAGTGAACCATTAATTATACTTCGCAGCGATGTCGTTTGCAGCTGCTTTCAATACACTTGTAATGTCTCCATCTATCTTACCTGCTTTGATGGCAGCCATAGTATCCGGATGCTTAGCTCTAAGGAATTCTACATATTCCTTCATAAACTCTTTTACCTTTCTTACAGGTACATTTCTAAGCAAGTTTTCTGTACCCGCATATACCATCGCTACCTGGTCTTCTACACGAAGCGGAGAGTTTACAGGCTGTTTAAGGATTTCCACATTCTTCTCACCTTTTGTAATAACGGAAAGTGTAGCGGCATCAAGGTCTGAACCGAATTTAGCAAATGCTTCAAGCTCCTTATACTGTGCTTGGTCAAGTTTTAATGTACCCGATACTTTTTTCATCGACTTAATCTGAGCATTACCCCCTACTCTGGATACGGAGATACCCACATTAATCGCTGGTCTTACCCCAGAGTTAAACAAATCAGACTCCAAGAAAATCTGCCCATCTGTAATGGAGATAACATTGGTTGGGATATACGCGGAGACATCCCCTGCTTGGGTTTCAATAATCGGAAGAGCGGTAAGCGAACCACCACCTTTTACAACAGGTTTTAATGATTCTGGGAGGTCATTCATTTGCTTAGCAATTTCATCGTCTGCAATTACTTTTGCTGCTCTTTCCAATAGACGAGAGTGTAAGTAGAATACATCCCCAGGATATGCCTCACGACCTGGTGGTCTTCTCAATAACAAGGAAAGCTCACGATAAGCCACCGCTTGTTTAGATAAATCATCATAGACGATAAGTGCTGGGCGACCTGTATCACGGAAGAACTCTCCGATAGCCGCACCTGCCATTGGTGCATATACCTGCATTGGTGCAGGGTCAGAAGCGTTTGCTGCTACTACCACAGTATAAGCGAGTGCTCCTTTATCTGCCAAAGTCTGAACAATCTGAGCTACAGTAGAGCCTTTTTGCCCAACAGCAACATATATACAGAATACAGGCTCGCCTGCATCATAAAATTCTTTTTGATTAAGGATAGTATCGATAGCTACAGTAGTTTTACCCGTCTGTCTGTCTCCAATAATAAGCTCTCTCTGCCCTCTTCCGATAGGAATCATTGAGTCTACCGCTACGATACCTGTTTGTAATGGCTCATTTACTGGCTGACGATAAATAACCCCTGGAGCTTTTCTTTCCAATGGCATTTCATATAAATCACCAGTGATAGGTCCTTTACCATCAATAGGGTTACCAAGAGTATCTACCACCCTTCCGAGAAGCCCCTCTCCTACTTTAATAGAAGAGATTCTATTGGTTCTCTTTACAGTATCTCCTTCTTTTACGAGTTTAGATTCACCTAAAAGAGCAATACCTACATTATCTTCTTCAAGGTTTAATACAATACCTTCTACATCTGAAGAGAATTTTACCAACTCTCCGTATTGTACATTCTCAAGCCCATAAACACGAGCAATACCATCACCAATCGTTAGTACAGTACCAACTTCTTCAATATTAGACTGAGTATCAAAATTCGCTAATTGCTGTTTTAAAATAGCTGAAACTTCAGCTGGATTTATTTCTGCCATTGTGTGGTTGTTTTATCTTTTAATTTAACTGAAAGTTTTTCTTAATTTGATTTAACTTGGATTTTACGGAAGCATCAATCTGCTGATCTCCTACTCTTAGGATATACCCTCCCAGTATCTCTGGCTTGATGATAAGCTCAAGCTCATACTGAGTACCCTGAACCAGGGTTGTAGATTTTAAAATATGATCTACCGACTGAGAAGAGAGCTGTGCAGCAGTGGTAAGTGTAACCTTTTGCACATTATTTTCAGCATTAATTTTATTAATGTATTCCTGTGCTATCTCTTCCAAGTGAGATTCTCTACCTCTTGAAATCACCAGCTTTACAAAGTTCTGAGAAACGGGTGAGAAACCTTTGAAAATCTCTTGAACTACGGATAATTTCTTTTTATAGTCAATGAACGGAGTCTCTAAAAATCTCACCAAATCCTTAGATTCGGATAAGACTTTTATAATATCCTTCATTTCGGTATAGATAGTCTGAGTCTGGTTTGATTCCTTTGCAAAATCAAGCAGTCCCTGAGCATATCTTCTTGCAACTTTACTCGTAAGCATATTAGTTATGGTTAGAGTTATTCAAATAGTTTTCTACCAAAGCATTTTGAGCATCAGAATTATCTAATTTCTGCTTTAATATTTGCTCAGCTATGCCTACAGAGAGAGCACCAATCTGGTTTTTAATATCTGCCATAGCTGCTGATTTCTCTGCTTGAATGGTTTGCTTAGCCTGCTCGATAAGCTTCTCGCCTTCTGCTTTTGCTACATCTTGAGCTTCGCTTACAATTTTATCTTTTAATTCTCTTGCTTCTTTCAGGATAGCATCTCTTTCTATTTTCGCTTCACGGACGATTCTCTCGTTATCAGCTTTCAAGGACTCCATTTCTTTTCTTGCGAGTTTAGCTTGGTTAAGCGCATCTGTAATGGATACTTCTCTTTCATTTACAGCAGAGAGGATAGGCTTCCAAGCATATTTTGCTAAAAGAGCTACCAAGATGAGGAAGACAACAGCCGTCCAAAATATATTACCAATTGATGGGGTTAATAATTCCATTATATATATAAGTTTTTATGATTTACTTTTCTAACTTTTTATAAAGACCTCTGCAAACCAACCGTCTGCAGAGGTTCTTTAAATTGTCTATTATCCGTTACCAAGCATTGCTACTACGATACCGAATAGACCAGCACCTTCAATAAGAGCTGCTGCGATAATCATTGCAGTTTGGATTTTACCTGATTGCTCTGGTTGTCTTGCAATACCATCCATTGCAGAAGAACCAATTTTACCAATTCCAAATCCTACACCAAGAACAGCTAAACCTGCTCCAATTGCTGCGATACTACCTGTCATAATATTATAATTTAAAAAAGTTATTTAATTATTTATTTCTCTGATTAATGATCGTGATGAGGCTCCTCTACTGCTGAGCCTATAAAGAGGGCTGTAAGCATTGTAAAGATATACGCCTGTAATGCTGCTACCAATACTTCAAGGGTATAGATAAAGAGAGACATACCTAATGCCACAGGAGCTATTGCATAAGTTTTCATAATAAAGATAAGTGCAAGTAAGCTCATAATAATGATATGCCCAGCCGTCATATTAGCAAAGAGACGAATCATCAATGCAAAAGGTTTTGTGATAATACCCAATAACTCTACTGGAACAAGGATAAGATAGATTAAAATCTTACCTCCGAAAGGCATTCCCTTACCGAGCGGGTCAAACATATGCATCCAATAGGTTTTTCTACCGCTGAGGTTTACAATTAATAAAGTGAGTACAGAAAGTGTAAAGGTAAAAGCGATATTCCCCGTAGTATTGGCTGCGCCTGGGAAAAGCCCGAGAATATTAAGCACCCAAATAAAGAGGAACAGCGTAGTTAAATAAGGCACATACTTTCTATACCTAAGCGCTCCTATATTTTGCAATGCGATATCATCTCTCACAAAGAGTACAAGAGGCTCTATAAATTTGGCTATTCCAGAAGGAACTTGTGATTTTTTATAAGAAGATGCAGTAGCAAATCCTATTATTAATAAGATAAGGGCTGCTAAAAGCATTTGTGCTACATTCTTAGTAATAGATAAGTCAAGAGGTTTTAGATTTTCATCTGTCGGGTGATGGTGTTCATCTAATTTTAAATCTCCTGATGCATTGGTTTCGTATATTTTTTCGTGAAAAAGCACATAGTATTTACCGTCTTTCTCTACCACTTCACTCTTCCCTGCTTCATTAGAATGCCCAAATTCTGCTGAGCTGAATACCTTTAAACCATTATCCCAAAGAATAACTGGCAAGTTAAGCGTTACAGAGTTTTCTCCTTCTCCCCAAAAGTGCCAAGAATGCCCATCTTGAATATGGTGCATAATAAATGGTACAGGATTATACTTCTCCTCTTTCCCTGCTTCTGAATGCCCATTCTCACTGGAAAAACCAAGTGTAAATGTCAATAGCGAAAAGGCAATCAAGAGTCTTTTAAAATTCATAACTAAATGCTATTTCAAAATTTTCGCAAAAATAGAAAATAATAATTGAATCCTACAATTGTTTAGATAGATTTTATATGATTTTTATCCTATTTTTTCAAGAGCTTTATCAGCAGGAGAACCTCCGCCGCCAAATAAGCCCAATAAAGCATAAAATAAGAAAGTATTTCCTCCTTAAAATCCTTTTGGAAAACGGCAATATACCCCATTGCAAAGAGCTTAAAGACCACAAAGCCCAAGAACGCAAATCCTATGATAGCCGACTTATCCAATATATAAAGCGTAAGAAAAGTCATCACCCCTATAAATGCGGTAAAGAATATCAAAAAGTGTATTCTGTAGTTGAGAGAAATAATGCCCTGCACCTGCAAGAAATACTGAGCGAGGAATAAAAGCACAGCAAAGAGGATAAATACCAGAAAGGAATAGAGGGCAAATCTAGTTTTCTTCATACCTCGCAAAACTAAATATTTTTTCAGAATTAATACTTCTCAGCGGTTTTAAATAAAGATTAACCGCCTTGCTAATAGATTTTATGCCAAATTGTCTACTTTTGCAATTGGGTATGTTTTTTGCCAAAACCGCCCCGCTATTCTTAAAAGAACAAAAACTATGGATATTAAAAAGGATTTTAGAGATTTCTCTGTAAAGCATCTGGGCAATAATGGCCTCGCTACCGACCAATATATGAATGCGTTTAACCCCACAAACCTCACGCCTTATATTATGGAGGAAAGGCGACTAAATGTAGCGCAAATGGATGTCTTCTCCCGACTGATGATGGACAGAATCATCTTCCTCGGGACGGGGATTGATGACCAAGTGGCAAACATCGTAACCGCACAGCTCCTCTTCTTAGAGAGTGCAGACCCAAGTAAAGACATTCAGATTTACATCAATTCACCAGGGGGCAGTGTATATGCAGGACTCGGAATTTATGACACAATGCAAATCATCAAGCCAGATGTAGCAACCATCTGCACGGGTATGGCAGCATCTATGGGGGCAGTTCTCCTCGTAGCAGGTGAAAAAGGCAAGCGCTCAGCACTAAAACACTCACGAGTGATGATTCATCAGCCGAGTGGTGGTGCTCAGGGAGTAGCTTCCGATATGGAAATCAACCTCAGAGAGATGCTAAAACTCAAAAAAGAACTCTACGAAATCATCTCCTCCCACTCTGGGCAGAGCTTCGATTGGGTAGAAAAGGCGTCCGACAGAGACTATTGGATGACCTCTGAAGAAGCAAAAGGCTTCGGAATGATAGACGAAGTACTACAAAAAGCAGCAAGTAATAAGCAGTAGGCTTAAAGCTCTCTGCAGCAGTTACAGGCGCCCCAAAGGGGCGCCTGTAACTGCTTATTGGCTACTGGCTTTTAGCTAATAGCTGTGGACGGTTATAGGCAGTAAGCTTAATTAGTGGCTGGCTATTGGCGGTGTATGATTAGTTTGTAGATAAGTGCATCACCTGCAAGGTGCCACGCGAGTGGATAATCGCCTCACTGGCTACAGTGTGCCTGCTGTGCTACGGCTAAGTTCGTCGGCTGGTAGCCGTGCTCCACTGGCTACGGTGTGAAGGAGGTCATTGAGTTCTTCTATGCTTTTTACTTTCTCTTTTCTTATTATTAGCTGGGTACCTTCAGGAGTATCTTTTTGTTTTAGAACGGCTGAGGTAGGGTTTTGGCTAAGGTAGTTGAGGATATGGGCAAACTTCTCACTGCGGTAGAATTTGTCCTGCGGATTTTGGGGTAGATATCCAAGGAATACCCCTTTCTTTACAATAAGCCGCTCTAAGCCAATATCAGCCGAAAGCCACTTAAGCTCTACCGATTTCAGGAGGTTGATGGCCTCTTGTGGCAGGTCTCCAAAGCGGTCAATCAGCTGAGCTTGGAAGCTATGAAGCTCCTCTATAGTCTCTATCTCTGCCAGTCTTTGGTAGAGCAGGAGCCGCTCTTCGGTACTTTGTACATAATCATCAGGGAGCATCAGCTCGAGGTCGGTATCTATATTGACCTCTTTTTTAGAGTTGAAGAGCTTCTTTCGGTCTTCTTCATTCTCAAAATACTGCTCAAACTGCTCATCATTCTGAAGCTCTTCCAATGCCTCCTGCATAATCTTCTGATAAGTATCAAAGCCCATCTCATTGATAAAACCACTCTGCTCGGCACCGAGCAGGTCCCCTGCTCCGCGGATTTCAAGGTCTTTCATTGCGATTTGGAAACCACTCCCAAGGTCGGAGAACTGTTCTACGGCCTCAAGTCTTTTGCGGGCATCGGGAGTCATCATATCCATCGGTGGAGTGATGAGGTAGCAGAAAGCCTTTCGGTTACCCCTACCCACACGGCCTCGCATCTGGTGGAGGTCTGCCATACCGAAGCGCTGAGCATCATTAATGAAAATGGTATTTGCATTCGGTACATCTACCCCACTTTCTACGATGGTGGTAGAGACGAGTACATCGTACTTACCCTCCATAAAATCGAGGATACGGCTTTCGAGCTCCTTTCCATCGAGCTGTCCGTGCCCTGTAATCACCCTTGCATCAGGGACAAGCCTTTGGATAAGCCCTGCGATTTCCTGCAAGTTTTCTATTCTATTATTAATGAAATACACCTGCCCATCTCTCTGTATTTCGTAGGATATGGCATCTCTCAGCATATCTTCATCAAAGCCTATGAGCTGCGTATCTACTGGCTGCCGATTAGGTGGCGGAGTCTTAATGACAGAGAGGTCTCTGGCTGCCATCAGGGAGAATTGTAGCGTGCGAGGGATAGGAGTGGCGGTAAGGGTGAGCGTATCTATATTGGTACGGAGGGTTTTTAGTTTGTCCTTTACGGATACACCAAACTTATGTTCCTCATCTATGATGAGAAGCCCTAAGTCTTTAAACTTCACTTTATCTGAGACCAACTGATGCGTACCGATAACGATATCAATCCCCCCCCCTTCCAAGCCTTTCAGAGTTTCATTTTTCTGCTTCGTCGTCCGAAAACGATTGAGATAAGAGATATTTACGGGAAAGTCTTTCAGCCTTTCCTTAAAACTCCTATAATGCTGGAATGCGAGTATGGTTGTAGGTACGAGTATCGCAACTTGCTTACCATCGGTTGCAGCTTTGAATGCCGCACGAATAGCCACTTCGGTTTTACCAAAGCCCACATCTCCACAGATGAGCCTGTCCATCACGGTTTCGGCTTCCATATCTTTTTTTACTTCTATGGTAGCTTTCTCTTGGTCGGGCGTATCTTCGTAGATAAAGCTGGCTTCAAGCTCGTTTTGAAGATAGGTATCGGGGGTAAAAGCAAAGCCCTTGGCTGCCTTTCGCTTTGCATAGAGTTTTATCAGGTCAAAGGCAATCTGCTTTACCTTTGCCTTGGTCTTTTGTTTTAATGACTTCCAAGCGGTAGAACCTAGCTTTGAAAGGACGATTTCCTTTCCTTCGGCGCCATTATATTTAGAAATCTTGTGCAAAGAGTGTATGCTTACATAGAGCAAATCTCCATTCTTATACGAGAGCTTAAAACATTCCTGTATGTTGCCGTCATTATTCACCTTTACAAGACCCATAAACTTCCCAATGCCGTGGTCTATATGGGTAATATAATCGCCTATTTTAAGAGACATCAAATCTTTCAGGGTAAGCTGTTCTGATTTAGCAAAGGTATTCTTTGGCTTAAAGCGTTGGTACCTATCAAAAATCTGATGGTCGGTATACACAGAAATGCGAGAGCTGGTATCGATAAAGCCCTCGTGGAGCTCGGAGGTAAAGCTCTGGAAAGGGATATTCTTCTCCTTCTCTTCAAAGATGTTTTGAAGCCTTTCCCTTTGCTTTTCGTTGGAGAAAGATATCCAGACGGAATACTGATGATGCAGCTTGTCTTCCAAATCCTGAATAAGCATCTCAAAGTTTTTATTAAAACTCGGCTGAGGCGTCTGGCTAAGCTGTAATTCCATACGATTAGCATCACCCAAATGCTTTTCTGAAAGAGGCTGAGCAGAGAAATCTACCACCTTAAACCTCTGGAAGTGCTGGGTAAATTCTTCTTCGGAGACGAACAGCTCCTCTGGATGGCTATGATTTATAGCCTCACTTAGCGCGCCGAATTTTTCAAGGGATTGATGATAGAAGCTCTTGATTTTATTAAAAGTTGCATAAGCCTGCTGGGTGATGATAAGGGTATCTGGCGGGAGTATATCAAGAAAAGGCACTCGCTTTCCTACTACTGCAAAGTTCATATTAGAAACCAGCTCAAACTCCTCTACCTTGCCTACGGAAAGCTGAGTTTCTATATCAAACTCTCTAATGCTCTCCACTTCATTTCCAAAGAAAGAGATGCGGTAGGGTTTCTCATTGGAATAAGAAAATACATCTACAATCCCTCCTCGTACGGAGAACTCACCAGGCTCGAAAACAAAGTCGGTCGGGTTAAAATTAAACTGATGCAGGAGCTCTTCTGTAAAGTTAAAATCCAACTGCTCGCCTACCTTTATCTTATGTGAGATTGCTTTAAAGTCTTCTTTTTTGATTACTTTCTCACAGAGCGCTCCTGAATGTGCTACAATGACTTTTGGCTCGCTACTTAAGAGTATTTTATTGAGTACTTCCGTTCGCAATACGATGTTTGCATTCTGAGTTTTCTCAATCTGATAAGGCTCAAGGTGAGTCTCTGGGAAATAGAGTACTCGCTCCTCTCCCACCAGATTCTCCATTTCAGAAGTGATGTAAAATGCCGCTTCCTTATCATCAGTAATGAAGAGCAAAGTTTTATTCTGAACCGTAAAAAGCTCTGCAGCAATAAGCGAAGGCACAGAACCCGCACTCCCCTTTACATTAATATAATGATGAGTAGATAATCCTTCAAAAATATCCTTTCCAAAGTCTCTTCTTAAAAGCTCTGGCAGAAGAGATTCATTTATTTTCTTCATATCTTTCTTTAAATGCTCAAAAGCTGAAAGCAGAATGCCAACAGCTGAAACAGGCAGGCAAAGATAGTAAAACCCAATGTAAATAATCCTCTCAAATCTACCCTCTATACTGCTCTAAGCGGGTTTGGGCTGTCTCCCTCCATAGCTCATTACAATTATTAAACTCTGAGAGATAAACGAGTGTTCTACCTCATCAAAAATATTTCTTTACTTTTGCTCATTATGAATCAAAAATGGATTTACCTTCCAGAACCCAATGAAGAGGTGGTAGATGGGCTGAGCGCCTCTATCGGATTTGGGACATTGGAATCTAAAATACTTGTGCTAAGAGAGATTGATGACTATCAAAAAGCACGCGAATTCTTCAAACCTAAACTCGAAGATATACACAACCCCTTCCTGATGGCAGATATGCAGAAAGCCGTAGAGCGAATCGCTACCGCCATAGAGAATGGTGAGAAAATCCTCATCTATGGAGATTATGATGTGGATGGAACCACTGCCGTATCCTTGATGTACCTCTACCTAAGCAAAATCGTTGATAAAAAATACCTCGACTTCTATATACCCGACAGGAATTTGGAGGGCTATGGAGTCTCTACGGAGGGAATTGACTTTGCGAAGAAGAATGATTTCTCGCTCATCATCGCATTAGATTGTGGGATAAAAGCAGGAGATAAAATAGACTATGCCAATAGCTTGGGAATAGACTTCATCGTTTGCGACCACCACCTGCCCAGTGATAAAATCCCCAATGCCTTTGCAGTGCTCGACCCCAAGAGAGCCGACTGCCGATATCCCTACAAAGAACTCTCAGGATGTGGCGTAGGTTTCAAACTCTGCCAAGGACTAAACGCCATCTATAAAATCCCAGAAAATGAACTCTTCGAGCTTACCGACTTGCTTGCCATATCCATAGCAGCAGATATCGTAGCGATTACGGGAGAGAACAGGCATTTAGCAAAACTCGGGCTCAAAACCCTAAGAAAAACAAGAAAACTCGGGCTCCGCCAGCTCATCCCCAAAGAACGGCTCTCTACCTTTGATATATCCAATATCGTTTTTGAAATCGCCCCGAAAATCAATGCCGCAGGGAGAATCTCCCACGCTAAAGCAGCCGTAGAACTGATGATTTCCGATAATCTGAAAAGCGCAAAGCACATCGTACAGGAGATTATGAATCTAAATGATGAAAGACGAGAGCTGGATATCAACTCTACATTAGAAGCACTCCAACAGATTGAGGATACTCACCAGCAGAATAACTACTCCACCATAGTCTATAACCCCAAGTGGAACAAAGGCGTTATCGGGATTGTAGCCTCTCGGCTGATAGAGACTTACTACAAGCCTACGCTCGTCTTTACCGAAGGGAATAATGGAGAGTTAGTCGCTTCTGCCCGCTCAATATCAGATTTTGATGTGTATGAAGCATTGGATTTATGCTCCGACCTCTTCCTGAAATTCGGAGGGCATCAGGCTGCGGCAGGCCTTGTAATGGAGAAAGAAAAATTCGAGGAGTTTAAAGAGCGCTTCGAGAAAATCGTCTCCGAAAGAATAAAAGAACACCAGCGAACGCCAAGCATACAGATAGATACCATTATCCATATAGATGACCTCAACCGAGAGTTTTATAACTTCCACAGAAAACTGGCTCCTTTCGGTCCAAAGAATATGAAACCCATACTCGTTCTGAAAGACCAGAGAGTAACGGGCTTGGTAAAGACAATGGGCAAGGAAGACCACCACTTAAAATTCTACATCCGCCAAGAATCTACGGGTAAGAATATAGAATGTGTGGGCTTTAAACTCGGGGAGTATGTAGAGAGGTTCCGCACCGAGAGTTTTGATATCGCCTTTACGGTAGAGGAAAACCATTGGAAAGGAAATGTAACCTATTACCTCAACCTTAGGGCTGTAAAATTCCACTAATCCAATATCTTTTATTTAAGCTATGAAAATAGGGCTTTTCTTCGGGTCGTTTAATCCCATACACATCGGGCATTTGATTTTAGCCAACTATATTCTGGAACATTCGGATATGGATGAGCTGTGGTTTATCATCAGTCCGCAGAATCCGTTTAAAGACAAGAAATCTCTGCTCAACGACCACTATCGCCTCGATATGGTAGAGCTCGCGATAAAGAATTATCCCAAGATGAGGGCTTCCAATATAGAATTTTCCTTACCCAAACCAAGCTATACGATAGATACGCTGGCATATCTAAAAGAGAAATACCCTACGCATTCTTTTGCTTTGATAATGGGTGAGGATAATCTCAAACACCTCCACAAGTGGAAAAACGCCAATGTATTAGTAGATAATCATCAGATTATCGTCTATCCGAGAATTTCAAATGATGATATGGAGAGTGCTCAATTTGCCCATCACCCGAATATCCACAGGATAAAAGCGCCCATAATAGAGCTTTCTGCTACCGAAATCAGAAAAATGATTAAAGAAAAAAAGAGCGTACGCCCTATGCTCCCACCAGAGGTTTTTGACTATCTTGATAAAACAGGCTTCTACGAAAATTAAACATCCCAATGAACTTTATCTATACATTCTTTTCTAAGTATCCAGACGAGCGAATCATCAAATGGTTTAAAAAGGTCTGCACCGCCGAAGCAATCTCCTGCTTCTTGCTCTACTGCATTGCAATGGTCTGGAAACGGTACGACAGCGAAGGACTCCTCCCCACCATCTTTATCATTATTGTAGGGAATATTCACGGGCTCTTCTTCACGCTATATCTACTGCTTTGCCTCCCTGTAAGGAAAATCTTTAAATGGGATGATGAGGACTTCGTTTTTGCACTGCTCTCGGCATTCTTCCCCTTTGCTACGATATGGGTAGAAAAAAAACTCACGAGATTCAACCGTGATTAAAAAAGCGAGCTGTCGGTCCTTTAACAAATATTTAATTCAAATTTATTTTTCAGTTTTATCCTAAACCTTTAATTTTGCCAAGAAAGTAAAGATGTCTATACACAACAAAATCGTAGAGGAAGCCATTACTTTTGATGATGTACTCCTCATCCCTTCGTACTCCGAAGTACTTCCGAACCAAGTTTCTCTTCAATCAAGACTTACCGACAAGATTACCCTGAACACGCCCATCGTCTCTGCAGCTATGGACACCGTAACCGAGGCAGAGCTTGCCATTGCCCTCGCACGAGTAGGAGGGCTCGGTTTCATTCATAAGAATATGCCGATAGACGAGCAGGCAGCACAGGTAAATAAGGTAAAACGCTCAGAAAACGGAATGATTTCTGACCCCGTAACCCTTACCAAAGACCATACTTTGGGCGAAGCAAAAGAACTGATGCTTCGATATAAGATTTCAGGGCTTCCTGTGGTAGATTTTAATAACAGACTGATAGGAATCATTACCAACAGAGATGTAAAATACCAAGAAGATGAATCTATAAAGGTAGAAGAACTGATGACGAAGGACAACCTCATTACCTCCGATAAGAATGCTACACTGGAAACAGCAAAGGAAATCCTCCTGAGCAACCGAGTAGAGAAGCTCCCTATCGTAGATGATGAATATCGCCTCGTAGGGCTCATCACCATAAAGGATATAGACAACCAGATGGAATACCCCAATGCCAATAAAGACAAAAACGGCAGGCTCATCGTAGGGGCTGGCGTAGGGGTAGGCGTAGATACTATGGAGCGCGTAAAAGCCCTTGTAGATGCAGGTGTAGATATCATCACCATAGACTCCGCACACGGGCATTCCAAAGGAGTGGTTGAAAAAATCCGAGAGATTCGTTCCGCGTATCCAGATTTGGATATCGTGGGCGGGAATATCGTAACCGCAGAAGCAGCAAAAGACCTCATCGATGCCGGCGCCAATGTCCTGAAAGTAGGCATTGGTCCAGGCTCCATCTGCACTACTCGAGTAGTGGCGGGTGTGGGCGTACCTCAGCTCTCCGCAATCTACAATGTCTACGAATACGCCAAAACCAGACGCGTAAGCGTTATCGCCGATGGGGGTATTAAGCTCTCTGGCGACATTGTAAAAGCCCTTGCATCGGGTGCAAATGCCGTAATGCTCGGTTCCCTCTTTGCTGGAACGGAAGAAGCTCCAGGCGAGGAAATCATCTTCCAAGGTAGAAAGTTTAAATCCTACCAAGGTATGGGGAGCCTCGCAGCGATGAGAAGAGGAGGCAAGGAAAGATACTTCCAAGCAGAAGCAAAGAAATTCGTACCCGAAGGCATAGAAGGCAGAGTGCCATACAAAGGGAAGATAGAAGATGTAGTCTTCCAGCTCGTAGGGGGCATCCGCGCGGGTATGGGCTACTGCGGCACGAAGGACATCCCTACCCTACAAACCGATAGCAAAATGGTGAAGATTACAGGCAGCGGCCTCAAAGAATCCCACCCCCACGATGTTATCATTACCCAAGAAGCACCGAACTATTCGCTATAAGCCTTAGGCGACAGGCAGTAAGCAGTAGGCTTTGCTAACAGGTATTGGCAATTAAGTTTATAATAAAAATCTACGGGCGTCCTTTCAGGACGCCCGTAGATTTTAAAGAAGATATATCTCACATTTAGTTTAAGTAATCACTTTCCACGCTCTGGGCTTACTGTCTATAGCCTACTGCAAAATCCTTACTTTTGCAAAATGAAAACTGAGAAAATCATTTTGGGGATAGACCCTGGCACTACGGTGATGGGCTTTGGTATTATTGCCGTTCGAGGAGGGAGAATGTCGCTGGTCTCTATACACGAGCTTATCCTCAAAAAGTATCCTAACCACGCTACTAAACTCAAACATATCTTCGAGAAAACCCTTGCTCTTATAGATGAATATCACCCCGATGAAGTGGCTTTGGAAGCTCCTTTTTATGGTAAGAATGTACAGTCTATGCTAAAATTGGGGAGGGCACAGGGGGTGGCTATGGCAGCAAGCCTTTACCGAGATATACCGATTACAGAATACTCTCCCAAGAAGGTAAAAATGGCAATTACGGGTAATGGTAATGCCAGCAAAGAGCAAGTTGCCGCAATGCTAAAAAACCTCTTAGAGCTAAAAGAATTCCCTACCAAATACCTCGATGCCTCAGACGGACTGGCAGTGGCGGTCTGCCATTATTTCAACTCTGGAAATGCAGAAAAGGAGAAATCATACTCAGGTTGGGAAAGCTTTATCAAGCAAAATCCCGAAAGATTGAAGTAAGCAAAGAGCGTTAATTTTATATTAAAAAAGCCTATTTTAACAGAAAAGGCATAATTTTTTATACTTTTGTTTGTTGTATAAGTGTTAAATCTCTCTATTTTTATACGAAAACGAGAGTTTAAGCACAGAAGAATGGCTATTAGCCACAGCAGATGACCTATTATGAATAAAAGATTTATACCCATTATATCGTTTCTGATGTCTGTATCGCTCATTATCTTCGTTACTTTACAAATAAAGTGGCTCAAGGAGTATTATGATGCATTAGACCAAGATTTCAGTAATAAAGTACACCTCGCACTGGAAGGCTCAGTAAAGAAAATAGAGGAAGCAGAGGTGCAAAAGTACCTCAATGAAGATTATAAAGACTTTGGAAATACGGTAATTGCCAGCAGCAAGCAGCCTTCGCTCACCACCATACAGCAAACCGAAGATTCGGCAACGAAGAAGACGATCATCTACTCCAAAAATATTATTCAAACAGAGGATATCCCGATTTCTAATAAAGGGGACAGCCTGATGCGTACCAAGCTCTTTACCGATGAGGGGATTATTGGCATTAAAACCGATAAACTCACACCTCAAATCCTTACCTCCGAGCTGAGCAATGCCCTCGGAACTGGTGAGTATGCAATGAAGGAATTCGTAAGGCTAAATGCAACCAACCTCCCCATAAGCAAGAGGGTGAATAAAGAACAGGTACAGAAAATCATCGCTCAGGAGCTTAAACAAAATAAAGTAGATACCAGCTTTGGGTTTAGCATCTTTGATAAAAACCATAAGATGACGGATATCTTTACCAAATCCTACAAGGCAAATGAGTCTAATACCAACTACTCCCACATCCTCTTTACCGATAATCAAGGCAAGTCTATCTATACGCTATCGGTAGTCTTCCCAAGGAAAAACTTCTCTCTGTTTAAGGACAATCTGCCAATGCTTTTGGGAACCTTCCTCTCGCTTCTCACCATACTGGGGATATACATTGTATCCATTAATTATATGATGAGACAAAAGAAAATAGCGGACATCAAGACGGATTTTATCAATAATATGTCTCACGAGTTTAAGACTCCATTAGCAACCATATCCGTAGCGACCGATTCACTGGCAAATGACAGAATTGCTACCAATCCAGACAAGGTAAAATATTACTCACAACTTATAAAACAGGAGAATCTCCGAATGAAAAAGCAGGTGGAGAATGTCCTCAATATGTCTAAGCTCGAAAGAAATGAAGTAAAACTCTTCCTGAAAGAAACCAATGTACGAGAGCTTATCCTCAAAATCTCCGAATCTTTCAGGCTTATAGTTGATGAGCGCGGAGGCTCCCTCATAGAAGATTTTAATACCACAAAGTATCACTTCAAGATAGATGAATTTCACTTCTCCAATATGCTTATTAACCTCCTCGATAATGCCAATAAATACTCCCCCGAGAAGCCAGAGATAAAAATCTCTACCCGAAACGAGGGTAGCTGGTATGTCATTCAAATCTCCGATAAAGGCATCGGTATGGAAACTGAGAACAGAGGTAAGATATTTGAGAAATTCTTCCGCGAGGAAACAGGCAATATCCACAATGTAAAAGGACAAGGACTCGGACTATCTTATGTAAAAAAAATTATAGAACTGCACAAAGGGCAAATTAGTGTAGAATCCCAAAAAGGGAAAGGCTCTACCTTTACGGTAAAACTCCCAATGTAACCCAAAATAGAAATAAGTATAAAACAAAAAAGAATAGATATGAACAACAGGATTTTATTAGTAGAAGACGACCAAAGCTTCGGGGTAGTGCTAAGAGACTACCTTATGATGAACGATTTTGATGTAACCCTCGCTACCGATGGCGAGCAAGGACTAAAAGAATTTACCGAAAAGGACTATGACCTCTGCCTCTTCGATGTAATGATGCCTAAAAAAGATGGCTTCTCCCTAGCCGAAGATATCAAGAAAATGGATAAAACCACTCCCATCATCTTCCTTACGGCAAAAAATATGAGAGAAGATATCCTCAAAGGCTATCAAATAGGAGCCGATGACTACATTACAAAACCATTTGACACCGAGCTCCTCCTCTACAAGATTAAGGCAATACTCCAGCGCAGTGCAGCAGTAGAAACAGAAGAGCAGGAACAGTTTAAGTTTAGCAACATCTACTTCGATTCTATGATGAGGCACCTCAGAGTGCACGACGAAGAGCACAAACTCTCCCCAAAAGAAAACGAACTCCTCAAGCTCCTCTGCATCCATAGAAATGATTTTATGCCAAGAGAACTCGCCCTTAGGAAAATCTGGAAGAAAGAGAACTACTTCACCGCAAGGAGTATGGATGTCTACATCGCTAAGCTAAGGAAGTACCTCCGGCCAGACGAAGGGTTAGAAATCATCAATGTACACGGCGAAGGTTTTAGGCTTTTAGTAAAGAATTAATACAGCAAGCAGTATGGGGAAAAATAAATTAGCCAGATTTGCGGAAAACAAAACCCTTCCCAATGTAATACAACCCACAAGAGACGAAGCACTCAGCGGCTTCCATCTCAAAGGAAAATGGAGAGCAGAGCATTTCAAAAACGCTAATCCTATCGTATTAGAGCTCGGTTGCGGGAAGGGCGAGTACTCCGTAGGGCTTGCAAAAGCATTTCCAGAGAAGAACTTTATCGGCTTAGATATAAAAGGAGCGAGATTCTGGTTCGGAGCAAAAGAAGCAATACAGGAAAACATAAACAATGTGGCCTTCCTGAGAACTCAAATAGAGCTTATCGACTGCTTCTTCGAGGAAAATGAAGTAGATGAAATCTGGATCACCTTTCCAGACCCGCAAATAAAATACAGGCGTACGAAGCACAGGCTTACCCACCCCGACTTCCTCTCTCGATACAAGAAAATCCTGAAACCAGATGGGATAATCCACCTCAAAACTGACTCCGAATTCCTGCACGGATATACTTTGGGGCTTCTCCAAGGGCTCGGCTGCGAAATCCTCACCGCCCATCACGACATCTATGGAGCGATAGAATACGAGCCCGATACCCCTCTCCTTCGGGGTATTCAAACCCACTACGAGGAGCTCTTCTCCGCAAAAGGGAAACTCATCACCTACATAAAATTCCGATTGTAATATAAAATAAGCCTCTCTAAAATAGAGCAAGTAGCCTTGATATCTTGCTTTTGGGTCTGTCTTAAGAAACTCGAGGGTGAAAATCATCAATCAGCAAGGCATTATAGAGTTTGATAATTTTAATACCCCTGATGAAAAAGCTAGCTGGGGATATGGGCTAC
>ERZ772827.310-NODE-310-length-27094-cov-4.029735_pt1 | contig 27094 bp, 23 predicted proteins | sample MGYA00580850_ERZ772827 | MGnify/ENA primary metagenome ERZ772827 (study PRJEB29015, sample SAMEA2737950) | human oral metagenome | biome: human oral; feature: human-associated habitat; material: dental | place: China | collected 2145 ... | reverse complement strand
TAGTCTTTTTCCATACCCAAGCCGTAGTAATAAAACGTGGCCAGGTTGTTTTGTGCATCAGCATTGCCTTGTGCCGCTGCTTTTTCATAATACTCACGCGCTTTGGTGTAATCCCACTGTACGCCTTCTCCATCGCGATACAAATCACCCAGCAGATTTTGGGCAACGGCATCACCTTTATTGGCTAATGGCTCGACCAGTTGCCGGACCTTGACGTAATCTCCTCGACGGTAGGCTTCTTTTGCTTCCTGTATGGCGGTCGGGATGTTTTCTTGCCTGTCTTTCCCGGCGGTTTCCGCCAAAATGCTGGTGCCCCTTAACGGAATTTGCATCGCCCGTTCTTCTGCCGGGGGCTGGGTGAAGTAGAAATCACCTTCGATGGAGGAGGAGTACCAGGGTTCCTGCTGTTTGCCGGTTTCTTTTTTGACGTCGCCCAGCACTTTTTTCAGGACGTATTCGATCGGTAGCGGCTGCTTCATCTGCTTGATGAGGCTGGCGGTATAGGGGCTGTTCTTGCCATTGCCATCCTGGGCGGTTTCACCCGGTGCGGTGGCATAGGCGATCAGGGTGCCGACACCGCCGCCCGGCGCGCGGGCATTCATCGGCGCCAGGCCGCGGCTCATGCTTTTGCTGCCGGCCGAGGGGGCGTCGCGGCAGGCATCGAGGATGAAGATGTTGAGGCCGGTGTCGTCCTTGCCGTCGCGGCGCATGGCGTTCAGGACGTAGCCCGCGTTGACCGCCTTGTAGGGCAGTTGTTTCGCTTGTAGTTCCTGGGCCGAGATGTCGAGGGGCAGGAGGAAGTTGTCGCCGTCCTGCTGCATGCCGTGCCCGGAGAAGTAGAAGAGGCCGACATCGTCGGCATCGAGGCGTGCGCCGAAGGTGTTGATGGCGCTTTCCATGCCCTGCCGGTCGGCATTTTCCAGCAGGGTGACGGTAAAGCCGGCTTCTTCCAGCGCTTTTTTCATGGCGCGGGCGTCGTTGAGCGGGTTTTTCAACGCTTTTTCCGCATAGGCGGCGTTGCCGATGACCAGCGCGAGGCGCTGCTGTTCGGCAAGCGCCTGTGTGCCCATGGCGGCGCAAGCCAGCAGGAGGGAAAGGCTGAGAGGGCGGATGGTAAATTTCATGTTGTTCTCCGTTATGGGTTTATGGGTGTCGGGTGGTGCATCCGTTGCAGTGCGGGCGGTGTTTTCGGGCTGCCGTGCCGCTACGGTTTGCACGGTACGGCAGCGTATTCCGCCGTGACCCGGCAGAAGCGGCCGCTGTATTTTTCCTGCAAGGCGTTGCCGTTGATTTCGTATTCAACGCGGCGGCGCGATGGGTCGTCGGTGTTGTCGTCTTCCGCGTCGGTGGTAATGATGATGTCGCGGTTTTTCAGAAATTCACCGGCGTGTTCAAATTCGAGCGGGATGTTTTCACCCGCCCAGGCGACGGCGATGTTGTCGGCGGGGATGCCGTCGGCAATCAGGCGGTCGCGCAGGGCTTCAACCCGGCATTGCGACAGACGGCAGTTGTAGTCGGCATCGCCCTTGCTGTCGGTATGGCCGATGAGGAAGATGCTGCGGGTGGTGTTGGCCTGCATGACGCCGAGGTTTTCGCGGTATTCGGTTTCGCCCTGCGCGGTCAGGCGCACGGAGTCGTATTCAAAGCGGATCGGGATGACGGCAGTTGCAGGCTGTTCTGTCCAGGAAGCTACGTGGGCGCCGCGTGTTTTGCCGCGTCGGGCAATCAGGCGAGTCAGGGCGCTGTCGCCACTGCCGCGCGTTTTGTTCAATTTGGCCAGCTTGTCACCCGCAATGTTAAGCAGGTGTGCCTGCACCATATCCAGCATGAAGTTGTCCACCTGTGCACTTTTGGCAACTGCGGACAGGGTGCCCTGCTCGGCGTCACGCAGATAGCCGGCGATGATGCTGTCGAGGCGGCGGTACATTTTTTCGTCGAGGAAGGTGTCGGGCTTGCGGTCGATGTCAAGCATGGCTTGCAGGAAGAGTATCTGCCAGCCTGTTGCGGCATCGGCCTGCCGTGCCGCTGTGCGGATATTGTCGCTTTGTTCGCGCAGGCGTTCCGTTTGGGGCTTGTCGAGTTTGACCGCGCGCCCGGCAAAGATTTCTTTGAACAGTTCGTCACCCCAGCGCTGCATGATGTCGCGCTTGGCGTTTTCGCTTTGAGATTCGCTGTTGAAGCAGAAGTTGTCGTCGGCTTCGGTGTAGGCGGCGAAAGCCGCCGCCGGTTCTTGCTGCTGTTGCAATGCTTGCAGCAGGGCATCGCAGTCGGCCGCCCACAGGGTCGGGGCGGCGAGGGCGACCATGAGGGCGCAGGATGCAGCTTTCATTTGCGGCCTCCTCTTTTTGTTTTTTTCGCTTTTTTCGCGGTCTTGTTTTTCATGGTGCCGACGACGCGCCCGGCGGCAGGAACGGCAGGCGCCGGGGTGACGGCAGGTGTAGCCAGACTTGCCTTGTCTGCGGTAGCGGCGGGATTGTGCAGGTAGCCTTTGAGGATGTCGATGCCGCTGTTTTTGTGTACGACGGCGTACACAAAGGGGCGGTCGATACGGATGTCCGGCACGGGGTCGATGCTCATGCTGCGGTTGGCGACGACGGCCGTGGTGGCGACAGCCGCCTTGCCGCCTGCTTCGTCAATGGCGAGGTTGATATCCTGTTTGAATTCTTTGACGAAGAGTCCGGGACCGATGTTGGACAGATCGGCTTGGTCGCCAAAGATGGTACGGATGCCGTCGGCGGTGAGCAGCGGGATGAGCGCGGCGTTGCGTTGCAGTTGCCATTTGGGCAGGCGCAGCTTGATTTTGTGCGGTGCAGCGGCGAGCAGGGCCTGCCGGTGTGTGCCGAGCCAGGCTTCGGCCTGTTGTAGCGAAGCTTTGTCCGCGTTGTCCTGCGGCATGGCGATGAGCAGGGTGTAATCGTGGGCAAACGGCAGGGCAACGGCGGTGATATGTGCCGCTTCATCCTGTATCAGCCCTGCGCGCGGGCTGCCCTGCATGGTCGGCACGCTGACGGTGGAGGTACGGCCCTTTTTGCCGGCGGCGATGTGGAAGGGTTGTGGTGCGGTATTGTCGGCATTGAAGGGTTGTTGCCACGGCGCGGCAAAATGCAGGGCGTGTACCAGTACCAGACGGGCATCCGGGTCGAGACGGTCGAGCACGGCGGGGATTTTCTGCTGTGTTACCTGTGCGACCGATGTGTTCAGGGTGGCAAGGTCAGGGGCGGTAATGAAGCCGGCCTTGTGCAGATGCTCGCGATAGGCAGGCAGAATGTCGTCGGTGTTGGGTATCAGCATGGCGGCAGCCTGTTGCAGGGCGGCATCGTGCAGTTGCAGGGCGGTATTCATGCGTATCGGCGCTTGTCCCGCGACACCGAGCCAGGCGGTGATTTCGTCTTTGCTGCTGCCGACCGCGCCATCGGCCACGGCTTCCAGCAGCAGGGCGGCACCGATGCCGCTGACGACGGGATTTGTCTGTTGTGCTTCGTTCATTTGCCGCAACAGTTTGTCGCCGGCCTGATTGAGTTGGGCGGCTACGCCGGCATCCGCCGCGAATGCCGCCTGCTGCTGTTGTTGTGCGGCCTGCTGTTTGCCGGCGACGATGCGCGCGGCGATGGAATCATCGGCGGTGTCGTTGCCCATTGTCACAGTGGGTGCCGCTGTTGTCGGGGCGGGTTGCTGCGGCGCCGTTTGAGCGGGCTGTTGCGGTGCCGCTTCGGCGGGTTGCTGTGGCGCCGTTTGGGCGGGTTGCTGTGGCTCCGTTTGGGCGGGTTGTTGCGGCGCCGCTTGGGCGGGGGCTGCGGGTTGTTCCAGCAGCGGGGGGTGTTGCCGCAGGATGCCGATGTTATTGTCCGCGTCGTTTGCCGCTTGGACGGGGAGCAGGACGGCACTCAGGATGGAGGTCAGAAGGAGGTGCTTTTTCATGGTGTTACCTTTTTTGCAGGAGGGGGATTTTGACGAAGGAGGCACGCGTGGTTTCGTCCGCGTTGCGCAGAACGCCATCACGACCGTTGACAGCCTGTTGCAGGTCGAGCGCGCCGAATTGCCGCACTTTGCCGAAACGTTCGGCCAGGCGGCGGTGATTGTCGGCTTCGTCTTTGTCCAGCAGGACGGCGAGTATCAATCCGGGCGTCGGATCATTGATTTCCAGATTGATGGGGATGGTCGCGCTTTCACCGCCGCGCAGTGCCGCCGTGATGTTCTTGAAGGCGGGATTGGGCAGGATTTGTTCGCCATGGCCGCTGTCTTCAAGGGCATAAATCAGGAGCAGGCCGTCTTTCTTTGCGCCGACCTGCAATTGATATTGGGGGCAGGGTTTTTGCGCGCAGTAGGGCGGATCGCTTACCGTCTTGCCGTCGCTGTCGACAAGCGCGACGCGCAGGCCGTGCGGGTTGTCATCGGGCAGGGCTTCTTCGATGGCGACGGTGGCGGTCGCCAGCGGTTTTTGGGTGAAGATGCTGCTGCCCAGCCGGGCATCGGCATTTTCCAGTTGCGGTGTCATCTGCTGTTTTTCGGTTCTGGCCCGCACATAAGCGAGCAGCTCCGCATAGGTGATGTCACCGTCCCCGTTGCGGTCGGCCTTGCCCGTTGCGCCGTCAATGAAAGCGCGGGTGAAGACGCCGCCGCCGGGGGTGTCTTTCGCCAGTTCATGCGATTTCACCGCGCTCCAGACCACCACGTTGTCCGGATTTTGGCGGTTTGCCGCGCGGTTGGCGATGACGAGCGGGTAGTGCGGCGATATTTTGCCTGCCGCCGCGCCGCCACCCGGTACCATGCGCATCAGCCCACGCACGGCGGATTTGCTGTCGCCCTGCAAGGCGCTGCGTGTAGCTGTGCCGGAATGGCAGGAATCCAGCATGACGCTGATTTCGCGCCCCGGCAATTGTTGCAGCCAGCTGTGGATTTCGTCGTCGGTAATGTGGCCGGTGGTCAGCGGTATCGGCAGGCTTTTGCCGACGGTGGCGACGGTCAGCAAATCGGCGTCATAGGGCAGGATGGTTTCGTCCACCGGAATGCCTGCCTGGGCATCGGGTTTTTCTTCGTCGCCGTCCAGGTCGGGGTAATAGGCGCCGTGTCCGGAAAAATACAGCCAGACGCGGTCGCCCTTGCCGGTTTGTCCGATCAGCCAGTCCTTCACCGCTTGTCTGATATTGTGACCGGTCGCTTGCGGCCCGCGCAGGGTATAAATCTGATCGGCCTTGAAACCCATCTTGTCGGTGAGGAACTGCGCCATCTTGTCAATATCCGTTCCCGGTCCCGCCAGATGCAGATCGGAGAGGTAATAATCTCCGACGCCGATCAGCAGGGCACGGTCGCCCGGAGCGGCTTGCGGCAGCGGCGGTGCGGCGGCAACCGTTTCTTCCTGCACGGTGAGCTGCGCCGCATCCGCGCCCAGCGTTTCCCGTATCCACGGCAGATAGTGGGCAACGCGGGTATAGACTGCCGCCCTGCCCTTGCGCGCGCAGCCGTCGCCGTAACTGACCACGCCGTATTGCACCGCCCGGTTGCTCTTGACCCCGCCACGGAAGAGCGGGCCGCCGCTGTCGCCCTGGCAGCTGTCGCGCCCGCCCGCGAGCACGCCCGCGCACAGCTGGCTGTCGCCGTCGAAGTTGCTGCCGCAAGCGGAGCCGTCGCCCAATAACGGGACATCCGCCACCTGCAACAGCCGTGTTGCCGCACCGTCTTCGGCATCGGCACCCCAGCCGGCAACTTTCAGCATATGATCATCCACCCGATCCCAGCCGTTATCTGCCGCCGCCAGCGCCATTGTCTCCCTGCCGAGCGGTTTTTTCAGGTGCAGCAGGGCAATATCGCCGCGTGGCTGCCTGCCGCCGCTGTAATCAGCGGCAACAACGAAGCGGTCAACCAGCTGCTGCGGTTTCAGCTTCTTCACATCGACATTGCCTGCCGCGACGGATAACTGCGCCACATCGACATATTCGCCCGGCGACGATTCCGCCTTGTCGAGGCAGTGCGCCGCTGTCAGCACCCACTGCGGCGCGATCAGCGTGCCGCCGCATTGCGACGTGTCGTCGCGTTTGACGAGCAAGCGCACCTGCCAGGGATACATCTGCTCACCGGCGCTGAAACCGCCGACGACCTTCTCCGCCGCGCTGGCGGAACCTGCCAGTGATGCCACCAGCACCGCCCAAAATATCCGATTGCGCAACATCAGCGTCCTCCTGCCGTCCGCACGGACGTGAACGGCACTATCGCCAGCGCCGCCTGCTTGCCGGACAGCGCCTGCAAGTCAAGCAGCAACTCGTCGCCACCGCTGCCCTGCGGCAGGTTGCCGTTTTCCACCACCGCGCTCAGGAAGGGCAACTGCGCCAGCGTATCGCGGTGCACGGCGAGCAGCAGCAGGTGGTCATTGCCGAACGGCGGCGCGACGGTGGTCTCGCCGAGCAACGTATCGACAGCATCCTCTCCCTGCGCCTGCGGTAGACGCGCCAGCGTATCTATGTGTGTGGCGTTGATCATCTGTACCCCGCCGCCTGCGGGCAGATTGAGGGCGATGAGCGTATCGAAGTCTTTGGGGGCGGCGAAGGCAATGGCGACCTTGTCGCCCTCCTCGAATACCGTTACCTCCTGCCCCGGGCGCGCCTGTACCGCGCGGATGTTGGCGGCAAAGCGCGGCAGCCGCACCGCCTCGATGTTGCGCAGCAGTGCCTGCTGGCGGAAAAAAGCCTGCACGGCGGCGGAATCGCCGATGTCGTAGGCGACCGTCACCACGCCGGTGCGCACTATCGTGCCGTCGTCGCACTGCCAGCGGAAATCCGCCGCCTGCGGTGCGCTTGCCAGGGTGAAAAGCCCTGCCGCCGCCGTCAGTTTGGGGCAATCCTTGCCGGCAAAAAGCGCCGGGGCTTTGGGCTTGGTCGCAGCGGCGGGTTTCTCCGCCGGCGCGGCATTTGCCGCCCGTGGCAGGAAGGACGCGTTTTGGTTTTCCTGATCAATCCCTTCCAGCAACACCTGCTGCCCGCCTTCCGTCGCTTTGCGTGACTGTTCCCGCAAGAACAGGCGCAGCTGAGCCAGCGTCTGCACCGGATTGCCCTGCTCGTTCCGCGCCTGTCCGGCAAGCGCCTGCGCCATGAAATGCGACAACGCGCCGTGTGTTTTGCCGTCAACAACGATTTCCGGCACCACCTTCTCCTCGTTCTCGAACGGCACCGCATAAACGAGGCGGTGACCGAATGCCGCCTTGTCGCTGGCGCGCAGCTTCGCCGAAGCCTCTGTGCCGCGCGGTGTGCGATCCTCCGGCTCGATGATATTCGCGCCGCCGTTGCGGCTCTTCATCAGCGTATCGCCATAATCGCGGCCCGACAGCGCCGAGCGCGTCATGCCGCCGGCAAAACAGGCGTCGGCAACGATGAACACCCGCGCCCCTTTTTGCGTCGCCTGCTGTGCCCAACCGAGGATTTCCTGATCAACGATGCGCTCCGCCGAAGCCTTGCCCTGATCCAGATAACCGGGTAGGAGCAAGACCTCGTCCAGGCCGTCATCAATGGCCTCGGCGCCGTCGGCGCGGGCATTGGTCAGCTCCGTACCGGGGAAATGCTCCGCTTCGCGCGCTCCGTGTCCGGCGAAGCTGAAAAACAGCGTATCGCCCGCCTTCGCCTGCTTGATTGACGCCTGCCACCAGTCGCGGATGGCGGCATAGCGCACCTTGTCGTTGAGGAGTACCTGCGGCTGCACGCCCTGCTTTTTCAGCGCGGCGACAAGCGACTGCGCATCGTTAACCGCGCCGTCGAGCGTATCGAAGCGCCCGTCCTCATAAGTGTTCGCGCCGACCACCAGCGCGTGCCACTGTCCGGCCTGAGCCATGCCCGCCAGCAAGGTGGCGGTTAATAAAGAAGTGCGAAACATAAAACCTCCATAGAGTGTGTTACTGATGTGTTGTTTTCAGACATAGCGGGATAAAAACGGTTGATACCGCTCCCGGGAAACCGGACAGCCTTCGCAGGGCGGGCGGCAGCCCTCCCTGCGGCAGTCCGTTTTTGCTAATCCGGCGAGCGGTCATTCTCGGCCTTGATGGCCTTGCTGCACGTCGAGACGACCTGATTCCGCTCCGTGCCGATGACGTTGCCGTGTTCATCGACCGCTTCGGTCGTGCCCAGAATCTCGAACTCGCCGGCTTTCTGCGTGGCGCGCCAGATCAGTTCGTCGCGCGGCGAAAGGTGCTCCGTTTTATAGCTGTCGCCCGTCTTCTTGAGCACGCGTGTTTTGCCGTCCGTCAGGTCATCGTCCCGCAGTTGTAGCGTATCGCGGTCGGGTTGTGTCACCGTCAGTTCGTAGTAGGGCGGCTCGCCGCCGGTCACGCAGCCGTAAATACCGGCCATATCGCTTTCGCCGCTACTTGTGCCCGCACAGGCGGCGAGCAGGGCGGCCGGCAGGATAGCCGTGTGAGTGCGGATAAAATGCGGCATGGAATAACTCCTTGTTGTTGGAAAAAATGACGCTCCCCGTCAGAGGCTTTTGCTGTGTGCCGGTATGGTTCATTCTTTGTGGCAGACGGCTTTGAAGGAGGCTTCAGTGTCTCGCGGTCTTTTCCCGGTCATGATGTATTTACCGCCGCTACCTCTTGTCCAGGCAAAAGCAGTTTCTCCCAAGGGCAAAGGCGGTTGACCGATGGCGGCTGTCACTTCCTGCACCGAGGCACGGTAGCTGTTGCCTTCTTTTCTTAATGGCACCACAGCTTGATCCGTGAACCAGCTGGCCACGCCGATGGTGTCGTCATCTATCTTTGTAACGCGGGTCGGGATGGCAGGCATCATGGGGTCGGCATTTTCCAGGAAGCAGTGGTAAGTGCCTGCGCTGTCTTCCGGTGTGCCGAGACTCGCGCAGGCGGCAAGCAGGGTAAGGCTGAGGATGGCGGTGAGGTTGCGGGTGGGGTGTCGCATGGGATTTCTCCTGTGTGGTGAAGGATGGTGGGGGATTTACGGGGTGGCGAAGAGCCGGCGCAGCAGGGTTTCCATGTGCGCGAGGACGCGTTCCTCTTCGGCTTCGCGGATGAGGTGGCCGAGGTCGCGGCGGTGGAGGAGGGCGAAGAGCAGTTCGCGGTCACGGCGGTGCAGGTAGGTGGCGCGGGCGAGGCGTTTTTTCAGCAGTTCGAGGTTGGCACGGTATTCGGTAATGAAGCTGTCATCGTCGTCGTCATCATCATCGACGAGCCCGTCGCGGCCAGTGTCGGGTTCGTCGTAGTCTGCCGCTTCTTCCGCGTCTTCATACGGGCTTTCTTCGTCGTAGGAGAGGAAGCGCAGCGGCGGACGCAGGCCAAGGATGCTTTTGATGATGTCGTGCCGGACGAAGGTGGCGTAGTCGGGGCATTTGTCGTCGCCGATTTTGGTCATCGGGTTGGTAATCCAGGCGGCAGGCAGGTGGCTTTGCCAGGTGCCGCCGTGCCGTGCCGCCAGGGTACGCGCAGCAGCAAGGAGGCCGTTCAGTTGGCGTGCCTGGGAGACCTTGATGTGCCCGATGTGATCGGGCGGGTAGAGGCCGAGGCGGTAAAGCTCGGCGTAGTGGCGGTTGGCGCTGTTGATGACGGCAGTGAGATGGTGTTTCAGCGTGTCCAGTTCGTCGCCGCAGAAGTAGCGGTAGTAAACCGCCGTTTTGCCCTCTGTTTCGCCTGCCCGGGTAAAGACCCGCCAGATGGAGGCGGGAAAGAGATTTTTTTCCTGCTGTTTGTGTCCGTCGAGGCAGTGGCTGCGGATGGTTTCCTGCAACGGGATGATGGACGGGGTTTCGCCACGAACCCGTTTGCCGAATTCGTATTCAAAGACGCAATGGAAATAGCGGGCGGCGCTTTCTTCGCTGTCCTGATGCGGCGCAAGATGACCGCCGACCAGGCGGTCGAGGAATCTTCGCTGCGGCGGTTGCTCGCAGTAGGGGCGGCCACTCAGCAGGTTGAGGATTTCAACGTCAATTTTCCAGGCCGCCCAAGTGAAGTAGTTTTCCAGGCCGCGTTTTTCACCCCGGCCGTTGATGATTTCGCCGATGGTGATTGCGAGGCCAATGATGATGTCAGGGATTTCGCATTTTTTCATGGTCGGGTGTGGGTGATGAAAGGGGCACTCTGCCGAGTGCCCCTGTTTTTATGCATAGAGGGCGGTGAAAGTGGCGCTGTCGATGTAGCCGCTGGCGTGCAGGCCGTTGGCCCGCTGCCAGGCGCGGATGGCGTCCCTGGTGCCCCGGCCGATGCTGCCGTCAATACGGCCGTGGTAGTAGCCGTCGGCGCGCAGGCGGCGCTGGATGTCGCGGATTTGCCCGGCATTCAGGCGCAGCGCGCGTTCGGCAGCAGCGTAGCTGTTTTGCGGGGGGGCGGGGTTGTGGTTTGCCGCCGTCCCCGCTTCGCGGATGTAGATGATTTTGTTGTAGCTTTGCCAGCCATGGTGATGCGGGTTGCTGTTCAGCTCAAGGGTGATGTCTTTACTGAGGGTTTTGCTGTCGGCACTGCTCTTGGGGAAAACGTCGTCATTGAAGCTCGCTGCCGATTTGCCGTAGATGCTGTCCGGGCTGTCGGTGACGAAGGCCTTGATGAGTTCGCGTCCGGTAGGGCCGCTGATGCGGTAGAAGAAGTCCGCGTTTTTCGCCGGTATCTGGATGATGTCGCCCTTGCGCACGCGATTGTCCGTCTGGTAGCGGTTGGGATAGAGCTGGCGGATGATGCCGCTGGTGCCGACGTCGATGAGGGTGAGGTAGCCGTCACGCTTGGCTTTGGCGTAAATGGTGATGGTCTCGCCGATGCGGTAGGTGTTGCTGCGGTTGTTCACCCAGATGGTGACGGGCAGGCGGGCGGTGCGCGAGGCGGTTTGTGCCGCCGGGGCAGCATTGCTGCCGCCCGGGGAGATAGTGTAGAGATCCGCCTGTTCGACCAGAAGGTCTTTTTCGGCGCCGGTTTGTGCATCGTCGCCGTCTTCGTTGTCGGGTGCGACGGCGGCATTTTCAGCCGGTTGCTGCACCGGCGCGGCATCAATGATGCCGGCATGTATCGTGCCATGTGCGAGGATGAGGGCGAGCAAGGCCGCCAGTTTGCTGGTTTTCATGGGGTTCTCCTTAGAGTTTGAGGTCTTTGAGCAGGCCGTCCGGATCCTCGGTGACGGGAGTTTGGCGGCCGCCGGTCGAACGCAAGACGCTACGGCTGACGTTACTGCTCATTTCTTCCCAGTTTTTCGCGCTGCCCGGGTCTTTCAGAGTGTCGTAAAGGCCGAGGGTGAACATGCCGCCCTGGTTCGGCGCTTCGATGGCATATTCGAATTCTTGCGAGGCGGCGAGCATGGCGTATTTGGTTTTGCCGCTTGTGCCGTTTTCCAGGCCGTCGGAGATGCCGATATCGCGCAGGTCTTTGCTACCTTTGAGCGCTTTACCCCGGTATTGCGGCTGCTTGCCGGCAATCTTGCCCTGGTTGAAGAATTTGGGCCGGCCGTTCAGGAGGCCGCTTTGCGAGAAGTCCTTGAACATACCGCCGGAGAAGCAGCTGTCGAAGAAGGTGACCACGGCTCCGGCGGGGATATCGTCGATCCAGACTTTGAGCTGGTCGTCGCGGATGTATTTGTCAGCATTGTTCCAGTTGTCTTCGTCGGCGAGATCGTAGGGCACGATGGCTTCGTCACGCTCGTCGGCTTCATCGCCGTTGTCATCGGGGATGTGTGTGCCGTGGCCGCTGTAATAGAAGAGGACGAGATCGTTCTCGCCGGCTTTATCTTTCACCCACGCAAAGGATTTTTCGAAGTCGGTGCGGCGGGCGTTTTCGACGACGCGGATATTTTCGTCGGGGATGTTGTAGGAGGCTTTGGCGGTTTGCGCGAAGCGGTTGGCATCCTCGTTGGTCAGACGCAGGTCGCCAACGTTGGAACCGAAAGCGATAACGAACACGTTGGTGTAGTTGTTGTTGGTTTGGGCGATACCGCCGGTGCTAATTTCGGTTGAGGTGCCGTCATCGCTGTTGCCGTCTTTGTTGAGGATTTCAAAGGTGACGTTGGCGGTGGCCCATGCATCCCAGCCTTCGTCGCCGGCACCGGTATCAATGATGTCTTTGGTTTTGCGTTCGAGGCGGGCGCTGAATGCTTTGGCATCGTCGAAACCGTCGGCCTCAATCTGCGCATCGGCATTTTTCGTCCAGAGGAGGACGACATTTTCGGTACCGGCTGGGCCATCAACGGTGAAGCGCTGGTTGCCGACGCATTCTTCTTTGCCCGGCTTGGCGGCACGCACCGCATCATCTTTCGGGTAGGGGAAGAGTTTGCGGACTTTGCGAGAGGTACCGAAGTCCCACAGCGAGATGTAGCCGTCTGCACTGGCAGTGAAGCAGAAAGCGATTCTTTCGCCGATTTTCACGCTGTCACGGCCGTCGGCGACGTTGAGGTCAAGTTTGACGCTGTCGCTAATGTTCGCCGGGATTTCTTCGATTTTGATGTCGCGGCGGGTTTCAGCGTGGGCGGCGGCGGCAAGGGCTAGGCAGACGGCAAGGGTCAGGTGTTTTTTGCTGTTCATGACGGTTTCCTTATTTCTTGATGGTGTAGGAGATTTCGTTTTCGTTCCAGGTGTCGGCAGGCAGCGAGAAGAAGCGGCTCAGTTCGCTGTTGGTAAAGACGGCCGGGTACTGGGTCGGGATGACTCCAATGGGGGCACCCTTGCTGCTCATCTGCCCGCCCGTGCCGAGATCGGCACCGACGCCGCTCGGAATGAGGGTGTACACAGCGCGGATTTTGTCGGTACCGCTGCCGATGACGGTCAGACCTTCCCCGGTCGGCGGGTAGCGGTAAATGCGATCCTGCATAGTGAAGTTGTCCGCCAGGATCTTGCCCGGGACGAGACGCTGCACTTCGTTTTTGTTGTTGACGTGGTAGAGGTTCATGTACACGCTGCGGTTGGCCTTGTAGTAGATGACCAGTTTCGAGTTTTCGCGTACATCCTGCGAACCGTCGGCATTTTTCACTTCCACCCACATGGAGACTTGCGGGCGCGGCTTGGCTTCATCCGCATGACCGTTGCTCATCGTCAGCTTGCTTGCAAGGAAGGTATGGATTTGTTTTTGTGCGGCGCGGACGTTGGCCGGATCGATTTCAAAGTCTTTGGCGGCAATCGGTTTTGCCATGTCGGCAGCATCGGCGCTGTGTCCGGCGCGCAAGATTTGCAGGGTCAGTGCGACTTTGCCCTTGACCAGTTCCGGCTTGATGCCCGGATAGATGCGGTACTGACCGTGCGGCTGGTCGGGCGTGGCGAGTTCGCTGCTGCTGACGGCGGGTTTCTGGTCGGCGGGGACGGGGGCGAGGTCGATGATGACGACGTTTTTTACCTGCTGTACTTCATCCACCAGCATGGCGCGAATTTCGTTGCGGGTTTTTTCGCTGACTTTTTCCCCCGCCTGTGCTGCGCCTTCGGGTTTGGAGGCAGGTGCGGTGGCAGCATCGGCATTGGTGCCTTCGGGCGCAATGTCGCGTACAGATTCAAGGACGATGGGTTGTGCCGCTTCCTGTGGAGCAGGGCGTTTGTCCGGCTCGGCCGGTGGGGTGGCCTGATCGGGCGCGGGCACTAGATCTTTGGTCGTCATTTCTGGGGCCGCGCCGGCGGAAGTGCCGACGGCCAGCAGGATGGCGAGGGCGATAGGCTTGGCATGGGTTTGCATGGTGTTCTCCTGGTTTAGGGACGGATGGTGATGTTGCGGTACACGGCGCGCCATTCGGCAGCAGGGATGTCGCGCAACTGGTTTTCGATGTCTTGCAGGGCGTTTGTCGCGCTGCCTGCAAGACGGACGGGGTTGCCGAGCGGCCGGTAGTTGCGGGCAACGGTGCCGGCGATCGGACGGGTGGTGGCGATCAGCAGCAGGGCGTTGTTCCCTGCCGGCGGATGGGCACGCAGGCGGATGCCGCTTTTGGCAGGCGGGAAGGCGGTTTTTTCGCCGCCGCGCACGCTCATGTTTTCGGCAAGCGCCATGACGTCGCCACTGGTCTGGAAGAGGTAGAGATGCAGGAAGGCTTCACGCGAGCTGAGCAGGTCGATGTCGAAGAGATCGCCGAAGCGCAGGTTGTCGCCGCCGAAGCGGGGCAGGAGCTCGACGCCGAACTCGCGCAGGTTGCCCGGGTTTTCCAGGCGGTTCAGCGCCTGTTCGAGACTTTCTGTGGCAGGCAGGATTGCGGCCTGTGCAGGTGGTTGTGCCGGGGTTTGCAGCGGCGGAACGGCGGGGGCGGAGGCACAACCCGCCAGCACCAGGTTGACGGCCGCGAGGGCGGTCAGGGTTCTGCTTGTTGATGGTGTTGTCATCTTGGTTTTCCTTGCAGGGTTAGGGTTTAGGTTCCCGGGCGGTGTGTCCGCCGTTACGGGAGCTCATCAGCTAAGACGGGATAAAACCGTCGAAGGGGGACGTTTAGAGGCGATAAATTTTGATGATGCACCACTCCTTTGTGTCTTCTTCGGTTTTTGTGGGGACAGTTTCGGCAGGGACGGGGGACAGGCTCATTGCCTTGCCCGCTTCGGCGCTTTTTTGCAGGCGTCGGCGCAATTGTTCTTCGGCTTGTTTGCTGTTTTTACCGTGCAGACGTTGCAGGCCGATGAGGAGGTGTTCGCGTACCGCCAGTGGAGTGAAAGCGGTATCAAGCCGCTCTTGCAGTTCGGTATAACTCTGCTCTTCCGGATCGTAGGCGAGCGCAATGTAGGGGGTATCTTGCCGCCGGATGCGGATGGTGCCCCGGGCTGACAGGGAAAGAGTAGACATGCCGTCAACGGTAAAGCCACCTTTGCCGAGGGGCAGCGCCGGGTCTTTAACGGTCAGCCGGGCAGGACAGCCCGCTGCCGCTTCCTGAAAGAGTTCGATATGCAGGATGTCGGGATCGGGACGGTTGTACACACGGTAATCCAGACCGGCAAGCGCGGGCAGTTGCCGCTTCAGTGCCTGCCAGCGTATTTCGGCCTGTTGCCGATCGCGGTTGTGGAAGTCAAAATGCAGGCGGATACTGCGATTGTGCCGATAGTGCGGCAGGAGGATGTCGAGACGGGCAATGGTTGCCCTGTTCTCGGCGGTAGGGGCGGGAACATCGCCGTCGTAACGGATGTGCCATTGGGAAACTGCCGGGGCGCTGAGTCCATACAGGCAGAGAAGGCCGACAGTCAGGAGGGTATGGGTCACGGTTCAATCCTTGCATTTGTGATCTACGCGGAAGCGGTATTGTACTGAACTGTAATGTGCTTCCAGATAGCCGGCGGCAGCAGTCAGGCGTTCTACGCCGTGCAGGCCGGTCAGATGTTCTTTGAGTTTGCGGCTCAGTGCACCTTTGTTGATGCCGTGCTCGCCGAAGATACGACTTCTGCGGGCGATCGCCATTACCAGGTAGCGTTCGGTCGGCGGGGTGATGATGTAGGCCGTCTGGTAGTAAGGATGGCCCGCCACAAGTGGCAGGTTTTCAACGCGGATGTCGCTGTTTTCGCCGACAAGGACAAGCGCCGTTTCGTTGGGAATGAAGGGGCGCCAAAAGCTGGCATCATTGATGTGGATACGCATGGTCATGCGGTCGCCCAGACTGTGTACCGCTTCACCCGGTGTGGACTGGGCACAGGGGCCGTGCGGCTCGTAGCGATTATCTGCCGAGAGGCGGGCCACCAGGGGGCTGTCGGGCGTATCCGCCACACCGTCCCCCCAATCAAGATAAAGCGGTTGCTGGTACTGCCAACAGCCCAGGCCCAGCAGGATGAACAGCGGCAGCCAACGCAAGCTGCGCCGCCAGTGACGATAGTGGCTGATCCGGGGATAGGCCGCCGCCAGATCTTCTGGCAGCTTGTCGCAGTAAAGGACGGTGAGCCTGATGTTCCGGTTTTGTTGGCAGAAGGCTTCCAGGCGGCGGGCGAAACGCCTGCTGCTGTCGTTGTATCCGCCCGGCGGCAGTTCGGGGTTGTATTGGTAAGGCAGGGCGACAAGGACGGGATACGGTGGACGGCTGCGCTCAATGTGTTCCAGGATGGCATTGAATTTTTCGTCCAGCCCGTGCACCGCTTCAACCCGGGGCAGTTCCCCGGTGTTGTTCAGTTCGCCGCTGGCGTAGATTTCCCGCTCGGGCAGATGATGCCGGCAGGCCAGCATGCCGAGCAGCAGGGCAAGCTGACTGCTGCGGCTGTCGAAGGCCCCAATGTCGTAGATTTTGCCGGTGATTTCCAGTTTCCACGCCGGTGGTTCGCCAAGCAGAATTTTCGGCAGACGCGAAGCCTGTCGCCAGTGATTCATCAGGCGCAGATAGGCTTTTTTCGCCTCGATGCCTGCCGGGTAATAGCCATAGTCAAAAAGCGGGTACAGGCTGTCGTCCAGCGGCGGTTTGCTACCCGCCGTGCTGTAATCCTGCTCGGCAAGTTTCGCCATGCAGGCACCACGCCCGGGAATGATACGCGCCTGGAAAAAGGCTTCGTGCGCCCGTCCATTTCTGATGAGAGGGGCGAAAATTTCCACACCCTGTGCCCGTTTCCACATGTCACACCCGGATGGTGAAGGGCAGTTGTTGCCAGTTGCGCCCGTCCGGCGCCCGAGCCGGCAGTTCCAAGCGGGCAAAGCCGTGTTCGTTGAAATAGGCGAGATAGAAATACTGATCGTCGTAGCGGACTTCGACTTTCTGCGCGGCCACGGTCTTGATTGCCGCATAACCCTGTGCCTGCAACTCGCAGTACAGCGGATCTTCGCCCCGGTAGGTGACGGCGAAGTTGTGATCCTCGCTGTAATAGCCGACATCGGTTTGCAGTCCTGCTCCGGCAGCGGCCAGCGGCAGGAAGCGGAAGGTTTCCTCCGTAACGGTTCGCTGCCCACCGCGTTTGCGGGCGCGCTCGAATTGCAAGCGGACGCGTGCATCTTCGATCAGATAACGGATAGTAAAATCCGTACTGGGTGTTTTCATGATTGGCTCCTGTTGTTGTTACCCCCTTATACGGGATAAAAAAACTGCCCGATGCTGCCCAAGCCCCCTCCGTTCCATCTCTTTCTGGATGACAAAGCCCCAATCGGCTGGACACTGACTGAGGGGCAGTACCCCGGTAAACAAATCCCCTATGCGCGCACAGGGGATTGATTTGACAGTTGCAGCCGTTATGGCTGAATCACGGCACCATAAGCGCCCTGATAGTTTTTGTTTTCCACATCGTGCTTGAACTGACCGCCGACCTCGCTGGCATAAGAGCCATAAAAGCGGGCGTAATTGTCTTTTGCCGCTTCAAAGCGGTGGTGCGCAGTGTTCCAGTGCAAGGTATCGGAAAAATCCAGGGTCTTGTGCGGTTGCCCGTTCAGCATGGTGTTATCGAGCGTCAGCGCCATGCTTTTGTTGTTTGCCTGAAAATCGACCCGCGCCGTCACATCCGCCGTCGTCGGCACCCCTGCCCAATCGCCGATGGATTTCCCCTTATACGTGGCGGAAAAACGGTCGGTTTCCTTCGGCAGATAGGGTTGGCCGATATTGACGTAGGCCAGTGGCGTGCCGCCTTTCTCGATTTGCCCGTAGGCCTGGCTATCGCTGTAACCGCGAAAAGAGAGCTGGTAGCCGTTGGCGAGCGGAATCACCTTGCCCTTGGCACCGCTGACGGTGATACCGCCCAGTTTTTGCCGCACACCGTCCACGCTGATTTCGGGACTTGCCGCCGTCAGGTTGTAAATGGATTGGGTGTTGCCATCCCCCAACACCAAAACCCAGTTAGCCACGCCCAGATAACCTTCCTTGCTATCACCGCTGCTATAAGTGGACGGGTCATGGTGATAGCCAACGCCGACCTTGCGGTGTTCAGGATTCATGATGTTGGCGTAGTGCCCCGGGCTGTTTTTCCAGCCCTCGACCACCTCCTCCGGTGTTTTGTAATTGCCGCCATTGTTGGGGTAAACATAGCCACGGGTAACGTATCTGGGATCCTGATCGCTGCTGCCATCCGGCCGTTTGTGGGAAAAACCCTGTTTGAGCTCCTGCGCGCGTACCTCGGCATAAGCGGTCAGGGAATCGTCCCAAGCGACCGGTTCCCGTCCCTGCTCGGCGCGCAGTGCATTCACCCGCCGGATGACCTCTTGCATGGCCGCCGTTTCATCGGCACTCGGTCGCTCTACTGTCAGCGGATTATTGGTGGCTACGGCTGTACCGGGCACCTCGCCAATATCCATCACCAGCGGCGAAGCGGTGGGGTTGTCGGTTTTGTCTTTGAGCGCGTAAAAATACTTGTTGTTCAATTCCTGATAGCGGGCGTTATTGCCTTTGTCGCCGTGATCATCGGCCGGGGTAATGCTTTTCCCGTTATCGCCGCCGCAGCCGCCGAGTGCGGCCAGCATACAGGTGAGAAGGATGGATTTTTTCATGGATGACTCCTTCTGTTGAATGAAACTTTGCCCGGATGCCGGGGCAGCATCATCGGGAAAACGGCTTGCCGTCCATCAGGCAGGAAGGCTCCTGCCCTGTGCCGGATTACTTGCCGAGACGTTGCAGGGCGGCTTTGGCATTCTCATTACCTTCCAGCGCCGCGTTTTCATACCATTTACGGGCAAGGGCGGGGTTCCGCGCCACGCCGAGACCCTCTTCGTACAATTCGGCGAGATTGACCTGGGCAATGACAAACCCCTGCATCGCCGCCTTCTCATACCACTTGAATGCCGTGCCGTAATCCTGCGCCACACCTTTGCCGTTGGCATAAAGAAGCCCCAAGTTGTTTTGCGCAGCCAGCACATTCTGCGCCGCCGCTTTCTCATACCAGGCGTGTGCCTTGCTGTAATCCTGCGCCACGCCGTTGCCGTCGTCATAAAGCACGGCCAGATTGAGTTGGGCGGAAGCATTGCCCTGCATGGCGGCCTTTTCATACCAAGCGGCCGCCTGCGCCGCATCCTGCGCCACGCCGTAGCCTTTCTCATAAAAGACGCCGAGATGGAACTGCGCCTTGGCATCGCCCGCTTCCGCCAGGGGCCGGTACACGCGCAGCGCCTGCGCATAGTCCTTGCGGTCGAAGGCGGCAAGCGCGTCTTTCAGCGCGGCATCATGGCTGCCGCCGCCATGCTGCGAGACACAGGCGGTCGTGATGCCGGCGGCCAGCAGGGAAAGAACGAGGGGTCGGATAAGGGTTTTCATGGGGGGCTCCGTATAAGGTTTTGTAAGGTTTTCGGGATGCGCCTTGCGGACAAGGCGCGGGGTTGGCGGGAGTGGCCGGATGACGGCAGCGCCCTGTGGCTGAAATATTGTAAGTATGGATTTGGGCTCGCTGCGAAGAGACGGTGCTTTATTTGTTTTGCAGGCGTTGCAGAGCATCTTTATTTCCCTGCGCTGCCGCTTTCTCATACCACTGCCGTGCTTTGGCTAAATCGCGCGCGCCTCCTTTACCTTCTTCATAAAGCAAACCGAGCCAGAATTGCGCATTTATATCGCCCAGTTCCGCTGATTTTTCCCACCATGCGCGTGCTTTGGCGTAATCCTGCTTTACTCCCTTACCACCGTAATAAAGAAGTCCAAGATAGAATTGTGCGGCCTTGTCATCTTGGGCGGCCGCTTTTTCATACCATGCGCGTGCCTTGGCATAATCCCGCTTTACACCATGCCCGTTGCTATAAAGTACACCGAGACTGATTTGTGCTGTATCGTTACCTGCTTCTGCCAGTGGTTGCCAGAGATGCCGGGCACGGCCATAGTCCTTTTCATCGAAAGCCTTACCAGCTTCCCGCAGGACAGCATCCGTATCTTGTGCAACCACAGGCGCTGCCGCCGCGCTTTCCCCGGCCGTCGGGGTTGTTGGCGCGGTGAAGAAGAAGTCCGTTCTGACAGCGGTGGTGTATTCCGGACTTTGTTTGCCGCCGGTTTCTTTTTCAACATCGCTGCCCACTTGCTTCAGGATGTCCTCTATTTTCAATGGTTCCCGCATCCATTTGGCGAGGCTGCGCGCATAAGGGCTGTTGCGGCTGTCGCCGTCAGCCGCAGTGGTGCCGGGCATGGTGGCATAGGAAATCAGGGTGCCGCCACTTTTGCCCATGGGGGCGAGGCCGCGGCTGAGGCTGCGGCTGAATGCGAAGGGTGCATCACGGCAGGCATCGAGGAATACGAGTTTGATTCTGCTGTCTTCCATTGCGCCGAGGACGTAAGCGGCACTGATGGCGCGGTCATCAATTTGCCCCGGTTTTTGAATGCTGCCGATGGCACCGATGGGCAGCAGATAGTTTTTGCCTTCGTGCTGCACGCCGTGCCCCGCGTAGTAGAAGAGGGCGGTGCTGTCAGGCTGAAGTTCCCGCCCGAATTGCTTGATGGCTTCTTCCATTTGACCGCGATTGGCGTTTTTGACGGTGGTGACACGGAAGCCCGCCTGCTTCAGGGCATCGCTGATCAGTTCGGCGTCGTTGACCGGATTTTTCAGGGCGCTGCTTTCGTAAGCAGCATTGCCGATAACAAGGGCGACACGCGCCGACTCTGCCTGTGCGGCAAAGACGGGCAGGAGGATGAGCAGACAGCATCTACGGATAAGGTTTTTCATGGTGTGTTCTCCATTGTGGGTTTTAGGGAATGCGTCTTGCGGGCAAGGCGCGGGGGTGGCGGGAGTGGCCGGATAGCGGCAGCGCCCGAAAACTGAGGTACGGATTTGGGCTCGCTGTGGCGAGGCGGTTGTTCACTCATCTTGCAGAAGTTGCTTAACCGTTTCTGTGACGAGCCCCTCAGGAGGAATTATGAGAAGAGTCCTTGTTGAGGTTTTAAGGAAAGGCTCCTGTGCAGCTGCTTTCTCATATTTTTTATACAACGCGCGCGCCTTAGCCAAATCCCGTGCGCCGCCCTTACCTTGTTCATAAAGTGAACCGAGTAAGACTAGTGCGTCATCATTCCCCTGCGCTGCCGCTTTTTCCCACCATGCGCGTGCCATAGCGAAATCCCGCTCCACGCCGTCGCCTTGGTAATAAAGAAAGCCAAGATCGAGGGACGCGTCAGCCTCCCCCTGCGCTGCCGCTTTTTCCCACCATTCGCGAGCCTTGGTGTAATCCTGCTTTACATCTAAATCGGGTGGTCGATAATAAAGAGAACCAAGACGGTATTGCGCGTCAACATTCCCCTGCGCTGCTGCTTTTTCCCACCATGCGCGTGCCATAGCGACATTTCGCTCTCTGGTGAACAGGGAATAAAGGCTACCAAGTTCGTATTGCGCTACATCATTACCCGCCTCTGCCAGTAGTTGCCAGAGGAGCCGGGCGCGGTCATAGTCCTGTCTGTCGTAAGCGGCACGAGCTTCCCGCAGGATAGCGTCCGTATCTTGCGCAATCACAGGTGTTGTCGCTGTTCCTTCCCCGGTTGTTGGCGCGATAAAGTAGAAATCCTGGGTAAATTCGGGGTTGTAGATCGGGCGCTGGCTGCCGTGGGTCTGCCGCATGACGTCGGCGCGCACTTTTTTCAGGAGAATTTCGATGGGTAGCGGTTCGGCCATCCATTTGATGAGGCTGGCGGTGTAGGGGCTGTTGTCGCCGTAGGCGTCACTGTCGTCGGCGGTATCGCCGGCAGCGGTGGCGTAGGCGATGAGGGTGTCGTTGCCGCCGCTGGTCATCGGCGCCAGGCCGCGTTTGCCGCTGCCGCGCGTGAAGGCATAAGGGTTGTCGCGACAGGCATCGAGGAAGATGAGGTTGAGGCCGCCGCCATCCATCGCGCCACGGATGAAATCGAGGCTGACGGCGCCGTCCGGCAGTTGCGCGGGTTTGACGACGTCGGTATCCGCGCCGATGGGCAGGAGGTAGTTGCGGTTGTCCTCCGTCTGTACGCCGTGCCCGGCGAAGTAGATAAGACCGATAGTGTTGTGGTTGAGGCGGACGCCGAAATCGTTGATGGCCGATTTCATCTCGCCCAGGCGCAGATCTTTGCGGGTGGTGACGTGAAAACCCGCGCGTTGCAGGGCAGCGGTCATGGCATCGGCGTCGTTGCCGGGATTTTTCAGCGGCTTGGCATAGGCGGCATTGCCGATAACGAGGGCAAGACGCTCCGGTGCGGCGAAAAGATGTGGCGACAGCATGATGAGCAGGCTGAAGCCGAGGGCGCGGATAAGGTTTGGCATGGTGTTCTCCTTGTGAACAAACGAAGACAGATGAAAAGAGGAGCATCGTCTTTCTATACGGGATGAAAATCGCCACTGTAATATTGGTAACTGTATATTTTTTGACAATCTGCTGTTTTATCGTGATTTATGGTTATTCCTCTATACAATTCGCCGTTTTTTTGCCGCAAGCGCTTAAAAAAGCCTCTTTCTCGCTGGATGCCTGTTTGTATTTCATGGGGCAGATTTCCCGTATTGAGAGAACGGGAGATCTACGATGAAAGCCTGCTTGACCCGATATGGGCATTTATACATTTCTTTTTTTTCTCAATAGGTTAGAGAAGCCCGCTATCTACAACGGGGAGATCGTAGAAAGCGCCGTTTTACCTACACAGAATAGGATGATTTGTGTGGTTTTTAGCTTTTTTTTGTGGAAAAGTGTCTTTGTTGTTAGCACAATTCATGCCAATTTGGGGTAATAGGCAAATTTCGCGCTGAAGATCTCAAAGGGCTTTGTGCTGTAAGGCTTTCAGGAGTTGAAATCTTTGAACACAAAGTGCCCTTTTGCGATGTGAAACCGATCAAAGAATGGCGCTCGTAATGGCAAACGGCGTTATAGATGTACCATCCGTAACGAGTGTTTCAGTAGTGGCAGACGGCCCTATCCCAAGTCAATTTGCAACTACGCAGCAGCGAAATCCCACGAAATCAAGGATGTGCCGTCACGCAGCTCCGCTGCGCGGCAGGGATCGTGTTTTGGCGGGATAGCAGCACATGCAGCACGGTCGGCACATTCTTCATAGCCGTCCGTATCGCGCATATAAATCCATGATGCCTGATAGCACTTGAGTTTGGCGGCCAGCAGGTCAGCAAGCCTGTCATAGCACACCCAGTACTCATCCAGGTAGATGAAATGCATCTGTCTGTATGCTTGCGCATGGCATTCCACCGCGTAACATTCGTCTTCGAAATAGAAGACGGGCAGTAGGAGCGGCGGGTAGGGGATAAAACCGCTGCGGCTTCCTCCTCCGGGAGGGCGGCGGGGCAGTCCGTTAGTAGCAGCGTCAAATCGCAATTGCTGGTCTGCGTTTCGGCATTGATGTTATTCCACAATGTCCGCTCCGCCAGAGCTTCTTCCAGCAACATACATTGTGGCAGGAGAAGAGCGGTGTTCTTGGTGTCACATCACCAGCTGCTGTATTACCATTGCGCTATTGATACAGCGCGAACCATTCCTCCGGTGGCTGCTATGAGAAACCGGTGGTGCTCAATCGGGCGAACAGAACCTCACGTGGCAATCCGGGTTGCAGCGATGCGGGATAGGTGAGGTTATACCATGCAGCGAGAGGGGGCAGTTGCATGATTTCTCCAGTAAATATTGCTGGATAAGAGCAGTGGAGAGTTCTCTTTCCTTAATAAGAAAGCCGGACGTTGTCCGGCTTTTTATTCGCGTTCTTCACGTATGCAGAATGCGCTTCATCAGATTCTCAATTGGCGCAATCAGGTAGGTGTCGCGCCAGATTTTTTCGCGAGCCGCCCAGCAGATGAGCCACAGTGCGATAAAAAACGGCCAAGGCGCGCGGATAACCGCCAGCCACACGGTGAGGGCAATCGCCCACACCCAGGGGCGGTTGGCATAGAAACGCGGAATGATGATGCAGACCGCGAGGAAAAACATGACCACGATGATGTCCATAGAAACTCCTTCGGAAAAAACGCGCGCAAGCATAGCATGCGGCGCCCCGGCGGGCGACTACTTCAGCGTAGTGCGCCAAAACGCCACTGCGTCCAGGCAAAGAACGCACTGCCGACAAGTGCTAAGACCGCCCCGCTCAGGCCGATGAGGGCAAGGTCGCCGTGCTGCATCACCAGTCGTCCGATGAGTGCACCGCCACCGATGCCGATGTTGTAAATGCCGGAGAAGATGGCAGTGGCGACATCGGTTGCGTCCGGCGCAAAGTGCAGCACGCGCACCATCAGCGCGAGGCTGAGGGCGGCGATGCCGATGCCCCAGCAGAAGACCAGCGCAAACAACGCCAGCGGCGACGCCCCCAGCGGGCGTAATAACAGCAGGGAAGCGCAGAGCAGCGCGACGGCACAGGTGAGGAAGCGTGTCGGCATGCGCGCGTGCAGGCGGGCGAAGAGCACGCTCGCCACCATGCCGGAGAGGCCGAAGACGAGGAGCAGTGCCGTCGTCGCCCCTTCGCCGAGATGGCTGAATTGGCGGGCAAACGGTTCGATGTAGCTGTAAGCGGTGAAATGGGCGGCGATGATGAGGGCGGTGAAGGCGTAGAGGCCGAGCAGCAGCGGACGGCGTGCCAGCAGGGGCAGGCTGGTGAGGGAACCTGCGTTGCGGCTGGGCAGGCGCGGCAGCAGCAGAAAAACGGCGAGCATCACGGCGGCAGCAGCGGCGGCAATCAGGGCAAAGGTGGTGCGCCAGCCGAGCAGTTGTCCGATCAGACGGCCAAGCGGCAGACCCAGCACCGTCGCCAGCGCCGTGCCCATCGACAGCCAACCGATGGCCTGTTGTTGTTTGTCCGGCGGCGCAAGGCGCACCGCCAGCGCGGTGGTAATCGCCCAAAACACCGCATGCGCCAGTGCCACGCCGATACGCGAGACGAGCAGGACACCAAAATTCCACGCCAACGCGCTGACTGCGTGGCTGGCGATGAAAAGGACGAAGAGGGCGAGCAGCAGGGCGCGCCGTTCCCGCTGTGCTACCAGCAGCATACAGGGCAGAGAGGCAAGCGACACGACCCAGGCATACACCGTCAGCATCACCCCGGTCTGCGCCGCGCTCATGCCGAAGCCGGCGCCGATGTCGGAGAGCAGCGCGATGGGGATAAATTCGGTGGTATTGAAGACGAAGGCGGCGACGGCGAGGGTCAGCACGCGCGACCAGGCGAGGCGGTGCGCAGTGTGATGTAGAGGCATGGGGGCATTGCGTTCAAGTGGCATTATTGCTCTCCTGAGCGGAAGGGACGTGGGAAATGGATGGCGCTGTCGCGCTGTGCCAGACGGTAGCCCATCGCATTGCGGCCGAAGCCACCGCTGGTCATGCCGTCTTCGACCAGGAGCCCCGCATCCAGGGTGCGCTTGCGGAAGGCGCTTTTGTCGAGCGCCCTGCCGAGGATGGTTTCATAAACGCGCTGCAACTGCGGCAGGGTGAACGGCTCCGCCAGCAGGAAGGCGGGCAGCGAAGTGTATTCCACTTTGCTGCGCAGACGCGCCAGGGCGGTACGCAGAATGTCGTTGTGGTCAAAGGCCAAGGGCTGCGCGCAGGCGGCATCAGCCTGCGGCCAGGCGGCGGCATCGGGCGGCGGCGGCACCAAGGCGAAATAAACGTGCGTTGCCGTCCAGCCGCGCGGATCGCGACCGGCGCTGCCCCAGCTGCCGAGCTGTTCCAGATAGGGGGCGGCGAAGCCGGTTTTCTCGCGCAGTTTGCGCAGGGCGCAGTCGTAGAGGGTGGCGTCTTGCGCGATGTCGATATAGCCGCCGGGCAGACAGGGCGTAGCGGGGTAGGGCTCGCTAGGGTCGGGCGGACGGCGGCTGAGGAGGACGCGCAAGGCACCGTCGGCGACGGTGAAAATCACCACATCGACGGTGGTGTACGGTTGTGGGAAAGCGGTCGGGGTCATAACACGGGATAGCGATAGAAAACAGGGGTGGTATTCTACAACTCCCCATTTCCATCAGGAGCCTCCCATGATCCCTACCATTCCCGCCGAGCACATAATCTATGCCATGTCGCCGCAAAACCCGCCCGTGCTGCGTGTGGCAGACGGCAGCCGTGTCCGCTTCGAAACCTGCGACTGTTTTACCGACCAGATTCAGCAGCCCGGCGACACCTTCGAACAACTGGACTGGAACCGCATCAATCCGGCCACCGGGCCGCTTTACATCGAAGGCGCCGAGCCGGGCGACACCCTGCGCGTGCATATTCACCGCATCGAGCTGGACAAGCGCGCGGTGCTGGCGACCCTGCCCGGCGCGGGTGTAGCGGGGGCGCGTCTGACGGCCGGACGCATCGATTTTGTGCCGGTGGCGGAAGATCACGTCGTACTCTTCGATACGCTGCGCCTGCCACGCAATCCGATGATCGGTGTCATCGGCACCGCACCTGCCGGAGAAGCAGTCAGCTGCGGCACGCCGGATGCGCATGGCGGCAATATGGACACCAAAATCATCAGCGAGGGCACAACCCTGCTCCTGCCGGTCAACGTGGCGGGTGCGCTGCTAGCGATGGGCGATTTGCACGCGGCGATGGGCGACGGCGAAGTCGGCGTCTCCGGCCTGGAAATCAAGGGCGTGGTTGAGGTGGAAGTGCACGTCATCAAAGGCCGCCCCTATCCACTGCCGTTGGCGGTCACAGCGGATGCCTGCCACACCATTGCCTCTGCCCCGACATTGGATCAGGCGGCGGAAATGGCGACGCTGATGATGAGCGATCTGCTCTGCGCCCACGGCGGGCTGGATGCCAATCGCGCGATCGCCCTGCAAAGCATCGCTGGCGACGTACATATCTGCCAGATGGTTGACCCGAACCGCACCTGCCGCTTCACCCTGCCGCGCACGGTGTGCGAAACCTTGGGGATTGCGTTGCCGTAAAGCGGCCTTTATGCCTCGGTATGGTTAAACATCTAAAAAATCGTAACGGCGTTGCGTCGCCTTGCCGTACTATCTGTACTGTCTGCGGCGACGCGCCTTGTTACGCTTTTTTATCTATTCAACCATATCGCTTCGTAAGCCGCAGCGCCGGGCGATGAAAAAGGCCAGGGCAGGTGCCAAGCGGCATAAATACTGGCTCCGCCAAGCGGCGTAAATGCTGCCCCCGTCAAGCGGTGAGAATACTGGCCTCGCCAAGCGGGATAAATGCTGGGGATTACAAAATCGCTGTTGCCGCTGCGCGATTTTTCTCAACCCTCTCCCCAAGCCCTTCCCCCACTGGGGAGGGGATTTTTCGTGCGGGTTTTGGCTTTGGGAACGCGCCAAGCGGTGAAAGTGCTGATCTCGCCAAGCGGTGTGTACTGGGCCCGCCAAGCGGCGTAAGTGCCGGCTCCGTCAGGGTGTCAGGCGTTCTTTTTTGTCCGCTTGGCTTTGGCAGTGGTTTTTTTCGCTGCTT